>Ga0157373_10000990_pt1 | contig 21976 bp, 17 predicted proteins | sample C65metaG_FD_113460 | JGI IMG/M metagenome (GOLD analysis project Ga0157373, IMG submission 113460) | Corn rhizosphere microbial communities from Kellogg Biological Station, Michigan, USA - C6-5 metaG | ecosystem: Host-associated > Plants > Roots > Rhizosphere > Soil | place: USA: Michigan... | reverse complement strand
TTGGCCGTGCCGAACTGGAGTACCCGCGTTATGATTTTTTGCCGGTTGATGGTTTATCGTTCGGCAAGAGCCTCATCGCGCTTATTGCCAAAAAAGACTACCTGATCAGTACCCCTTATCAGTCGTTCGATTACATCATCCACTTTTTACGCGAAGCTGCTATCGATCCTAAGGTTAAAGAGATCAATATCACCCTATACCGCCTGGCTAAAGATTCGCGGGTAATACACGCCCTCATTAACGCCGCTAAAAATGGCAAAAGGGTAAACTGCTTGGTGGAGCTGAAGGCCCGCTTTGATGAGCAGGCCAATATAGGCTGGAGCCGCCGCCTGGCCGAAGAGGGCGTAAACGTTATTTACGGCATATCAGGTTACAAAGTTCACTCCAAGATCATACTGGTTGGCCGTACCGAAAAAAGCAAAATGGAATATTATGCTTGCCTTTCGACAGGTAATTTTAATGAGAAGACCGCCGGATTATATGCCGATCATAGTTTGCTAACCGCGGATAAACGTATTACCGCCGATATGGTGAACGTATTTAAGGCGCTGGTGAAGAACACCGTACCAAGCAACCTGAAAACGCTGGTGGTTTCGCCGGTAGACTCCCGTCCGTTTTATTTTAAACTGATCGATGCTGAGATTAAAAATGCCAAGGCTGGTAAAAAGGCTTATATCATTTTAAAAATGAATAGCCTTGCCGATGAGCAGATGATCATCAAATTGTATTCGGCCAGCAACGCCGGCGTTAAAATACAGCTGATTATACGCGGCATGTGCTGCCTGGTGCCTGGTGTTAAAGGCTACAGCGAAAACATTGAGGTGATCAGTATCGTTGATAAATACCTGGAGCATGCCCGTGTACATATCTTTTGCAATGGCGGTAAGGAGGTGTTGTATCTAACCTCGGCCGACTTTCTGACCCGTAACCTTGACCATCGTGTTGAGGTAGGTTTCCCGATATTTGATGAAGCGTTGCGTAAAGAAGTGCGCGATATTATCGACATTCAGCTGCAGGATAATACCAAGGCCCGCGAAATTAACAGCCAAAACAATAACAAATACGTTAAAACCCGCGAAAAGATACCTTATCGCGCCCAGATCGACATTTATAGTTACTTAAAATATAAAAATTAACCGCCTTGAGATACGCCGCCATTGACATAGGATCAAACGCTGTACGCCTGCTTATAGCCGATATTGTTGAAAACGATCATACTTATTCGTTTAAAAAAAATACGCTTATCCGCGTTCCGTTGCGCCTGGGCGATGATGCCTTTTTAGATCAGCATATCTCCGACAAAAAAGTAACCGAGCTGATCAAAACCATGCAGGCTTTCCGTAACCTGATGGATGTTTACAAATGCAGCGATTACTGTGCGTATGCCACTTCGGCCATGCGCGAAGCCAGGAACGGCCCCGAGATCGTAAAAAAGATACAGGCACAGGCCGATATTGAATTGGAGATTGTACATGGCCAAAAAGAGGCTAATATCATTTACTCAAGCCATATTGAGCGCAACCTGGAGAAGAATAAAAACTATCTGTACATTGATGTAGGCGGCGGCAGTACCGAACTTTCCGTGTTTTCAGACAATAAGATGGTGGCCTCGCAATCGTTCAACATCGGTACCATCCGGATACTGGATAATCAGGACAAAGAAGAAACCTGGACCGAAATGCACGATTTTGTAAAGGAGAATACCCGGATATACAAATCGATAACCGCCATCGGTACCGGAGGCAACATCAATAAAATATTCAAAATATCTGAGGAGAAAGAGAACACTCCGCTTACTTTCAGCAAACTTAAATCGTTGTATAACTACCTCAATTCCTTTTCGCTAAAAGACAGGATAAACGTGCTCGGCCTCAATAACGACCGTGCCGATGTGATCATCCCGGCTTGCGAGATATACCTCACCATTATGAAATGGGCATCCATCAAAAATATGTATGTGCCTAAGGTGGGTTTGGTTGACGGCATCATCCAAACATTGATTGAAAAAAATCTAGAATAACACAGGCAGCCAAACTTTGTTTGGTACTATTAACCAGGATAAAAATAAATGTTAACAAATAGTTTAATTTTTAATAATCTGTATTTATATTTGTAGTGCCCGAAAGGGCATGTTTTTCATAGGTAGATGTAGGGTCGGATATTCGTATTCGACCCTTTTTTATTGCATTATCCGCCGTTTAGCCTAACTTTGCTTTACATGAAACGGAAAATAGTTGTAGCGGTTACAGGTGCCAGCGGAGCCATTTATGCCCATCTTTTACTCAATAAGCTGCAGCAACTACACAACCAGGTAGCCGAAGTAGGAGTGGTAATGAGTGATAACGCCCGCCAGGTGTGGCAGTTAGAGCTGGATAACGACGACTATAAAAACTATCCCTTCACCTTTTACGATAAGCACGATTTTATGGCGCCCTTTGCCTCGGGATCGGCCAAATACGATACCATGGTCATTGTTCCGTGCTCTATGGGCACGCTGGGACGTATAGCCGGCGGCATATCCAATGATCTAACTACCCGCGCCGCTGATGTGATCCTGAAAGAGCGTCGCAAACTTATCCTGGTTGCCCGCGATACACCTTTTAGCCTCATCCACATCCGTAATATGCAAACTATAACCGAGGCCGGTGGCATTATTTGCCCAGCCGTACCCTCATTTTACAGCAAACCCCAGACTATTGAAGATGTAGCTTTAACGGTAGTGAATAGGGTGATAGATTTGATGGGGTTGGAGGATGAAAGTTATAGGTGGAGCGAGGAGTAATTCAAAAGTAAAAATTAAAAAGTTAAAAACGCTACAAGCGTCATTGCAAGGCACGAAGCAATCCCCGACTTGCCGAGCGGATTTGCATATTGAGGACTGCTTCGTTACCCGCAGTGACGGGAGGGAATGGAGCTTAATCCTTCACTACCCAAATACCATTTTCAATATTCAGCTTACTTTCCAATGGGTTGGAGTACTGCATACCTGGTGTTTTGCGTGGAGTATTGGCAACGATCTGGGCTTTCACTTTTGGCTTAGATTTTGGCTTCGTGGCACCGGCTACAACGACAATACGCGGTTGCTGCGCCTTTTTAAGGTTAGCCATCAGCATGCTGTAATGCTTTTGCATGGCGATAGCTTCTTTAATTTTGCCTGATCTGTCGTATAACGCAGCCATGCTGTGCTCGATCTCGATCTGCAGGAGCAGGTTGTAGGTGTTTTTAGCCAAAACCATCGCCTCGTCCAAATCCTGCTGGGCAAGTTTATAGTCTTTAATAGTTGTTTTAATGGTAGCCAATTGCAGCAGCGAGTAAATAATATTTGGCGTTTCGCCCAGGTTGCGCGAAATATTGTTCGACTGTAGCGCGAACCATTTAGCCTGGGTATATTTTTTCTGGATAAAATAAGCTTCGCTTAACAGGTCATAGTCAGTACGCAAGGCAAAATAGTCACCATCGCCCGAATTGGTGTGTATGGCTTTTAATACATAGTCGACAGCCTTGCCGGCCTCGGCAAAACTTACCTCGCGTGTTTTGGGTTGATTGAACTGGATGGTATTGGCGGCGATGTCGGTATATAAAATAACCCTTACACACGGGTCTTTGGCCGTATCTAGCTGTTTTTGCAGTTCGGCGGTACTTTGTGCTAAAACCGGAATGCTAAAAAATAGTAATAAAGTAAAGGTTAAGTTCTTCATATTATACCGTGTACAACTATTAGAAGTTCAGCACGTTAATATCAATGCAAAATGTATGCCTCATACAAATTGGGAAACAAAGATGTTAATTATTTTATAAACTATACTATAAATGAGTTAGATAGGGTTGCTTTTGTCATCACAATTTCAATAGATGTGGTATATTTTAACCCTCATTTCAATTTTGTATCTTTGCGGTTCGCAAAAAAAATGAATAGGAAGGTCGCATTTTATACCCTGGGTTGTAAGCTCAATTACTCCGAGACTTCGACTATCGGTCGCCTGTTTAATCAGGCTGGCTTTGATACGGTTGATTTTACGGAGTCGCCCGATGTATTTGTAATCAATACCTGCTCCGTTACCGAAAATGCCGACAAAAAGTGCAAAAAGGTAGTTAAGGAAGCATTGAAGATATCGCCTAATGCCTATGTAACCATTGTTGGTTGTTATGCCCAGCTCAAACCACAGGAAATTGCCGAAATTGAAGGTGTCGATATGGTTTTAGGCGCCGCCGAAAAATTCAACATCGTTGAACATATTACTGATCTCACCAAGCAACCCAAAGCGCTGGTGTTTAACAAACCGGTGAGCGAAGCTAACCAGTTCGTTTCCTCCTATTCGTATGGCGATCGTACCCGCACTTTTCTGAAAGTTCAGGACGGTTGCGATTACTCGTGTACATTCTGTACTATCCCATTGGCCCGCGGCGCAAGCCGCAGCGATAGTATCGAAAGCGTCATCGCGCAAGCAAAAGAAATTGCCGCTTCGGGGGTGAAAGAGATTGTGCTTACAGGCGTTAACCTGGGCGATTTTGGTATTCGCGATGGCAAACGTGAAGATAAGTTTTTCGACCTGGTGAAAGCATTGGACGAGGTTGAGGGCATCGATCGTTACCGTATCTCATCTATCGAGCCAAACTTGCTGACCGATGAGATCATCGAATTCGTGTCGCGCTCAAAACGTTTTGTGCCGCATTTTCATATCCCGCTGCAATCAGGCAACGATAAAATATTGGGGTTGATGCGACGCCGTTACCGCCGGGACTTGTATGCCGATCGCGTAGCCAAAATAAAACAACTGATGCCCGACTGCTGTATCGGTGTAGATGTGATCGTAGGCTTCCCCGGCGAAACACGCGAGGATTTTATCGATACCTATAACTTTTTAAACGGCCTGGATATATCATATTTGCATGTATTCACCTATTCGGAGCGCGAAAATACGATCGCGGCAGAATTACCCGGCGCTGTACCCGGCTCAACCCGTGCCGATAGGAGTAAAATGCTGCACATCCTCTCTGACAAAAAACGCCGGGCCTTTTATCAAAGCCAGTTAGGCAGGTTTGAAGAAATATTGTTTGAGGCCGATATAAAAGATGGCTACATGCACGGTTTTAGCCGGAATTACGTTAAGGTAAAAGCCAAGTACGACCCGGTTTTAGTTAACGAACTGAAAACAGTGCAGTTAACCGAAATTTCACCGGATGGTGATGTTGAAATAACCGAAGTACAGGAAACATTGGCGCATTAAATCTTTATATTCGCCAACAAATCACAATCAATGTTCCCTACCATAACCGAACTCATCAAATATCTTACCGGTTGGAATTTCCCTTTGCCTATACAAACCTTTGGTTTTTTTGTGGCGATAGCTTTTATGTGCGCTTTCTGGGCTTTCGAGCAGGAATTTAAGCGTAAAGAAAAATTGGGGTATGTTCACTCGTTCAAAAAAATGGTCACGGTAGGTGGCCCGATAAATTATACGGAAGTATTGCTGAACGGTGTATTCGGTTTTATCATCGGCTATAAACTGGTGGATGCCGCTGTAAATTATTCGGCTTTTGTTGATAGTCCGCAAGATTTTCTGTTATCCGCACGTGGTAACTGGATAGGCGGTATTGTTGGCGCTGCCGGCCTGGCTTACTGGAGCTATGTTGAGAAGAAAAAAATTGCCGACGAATACCCCGAATCCCAACAAAAGGAAGTTACCGTACATCCGCACGAGCTGATGGGCGCCATTTTATTGTGGGCGGCGATATTTGGTTTTGCAGGCGCTAAAATATTTAATGCCCTGGAGAACTGGGGCGAGTTTATGGCCGACCCGGTTGGTATGCTGATCGGTTTTAGCGGCTTAACTTTTTACGGCGGATTGATTTGCGGCGGAGCTGCAGTATTGTACGTGGCCAATAAAAACGGTGTTAAGCCGTTAACCATGCTGGATATCGGCGGACCGGGCATGATGCTGAGTTACGCCGTAGGTCGTATAGGCTGCCAAATGGCCGGCGACGGCGATTGGGGTATCAACAACCCGGCACCAAAGCCGCATTGGCTAAGCTGGGCGCCCGATTGGATGTGGAGCTTTAAATATCCGCACAACGTAAACATGAGCGATCCGCATACACTGATACCTAATTGCGTTGGTAAATACTGTCACGAACTGGCTGTACCGGTTTACCCAACACCATTTTACGAAACACTGATGTGCCTGGCGCTTTTCTTCTTTTTATGGAGTATCCGCAAAAAACTCCACGCTCCGGGTTTAATGTTTGGTATTTATTTGATAGTTACCGGCGCCGAAAGATTCTTAATTGAGCTCATCCGCGTTAATACCCGTTACGTGGTTGCCGGTATATCTTTTACCCAGGCCGAACTCATCTCATTGATATTAATTGCTGCCGGTATAGGTTTAACAAGCTACGCCTTAAAGCATCCGTTTAGGGCAAAAGTACAGCATGGCTAAAGCAGCAAATCTGGCTACAGGCCATAAATTACTGGATAATCAGGTTATTCGTTTTATACTTTCGGCTGGTATTGGCTTTGCTGTTGATATGGCAGCGTTTGATATTTTATTTTATGCTATTCTTAAGCAAAATAGTTTTAATGTTTTAGGCGTTGACGTATCACGGTATGTATTAGCTTTTACTATAGCATTTGCAATGGGAGTTATAGTTAATTTCTTAATTACCAGGTTTCTGGTTTTTTCCTCGTCTACACTTCCTCCGGGCAAACAATTTTTTCGCTTTATTGGTGTTGCTATACTCGGTTATTTCGCAAATCTGGGCATTTTGGCAATGCTGATAAATCACTTTGAAATAGCTCCGGCGATAGCACGTCCCAGTGCGGCTTTAAGCTTGTTTTTTGCAAGCTTTTTTATTCACAAACTGTTTTCATTTAATCTATCCTTACGTCAGCATGAATCTTGAAGATATAACCGGGCAGGTAGTTGCATTATCCAAACAAGTAGGCGATTTTATCCGCCAGGAGCGAAAAAAGTTTAACAGTGATGCCATCGAATACAAGGGCACCAACGACCTGGTATCGTATGTTGATAAAGGTGCCGAGGAGCAAATCGTGACCGGACTGGAAAAGATATTGCCCGAAGCGGGCTTCATCACCGAAGAAAAAACCAAAACCAATATAGGCCCACGTTATACCTGGATCATCGACCCTCTGGACGGCACAACCAACTTTATTCATGGCCTACCTGTATTTTCAGTAAGTATCGCCCTGCAGGAATACGACGAACTGGTGATGGGTGTAGTGTACGAGATTAACCAGGACGAATGTTTTTACGCTTGCAAAGGCACGCCTGCCTATCTCAATGGCAAAGAAATAAAAGTAAGCAAAGCGCCAAAAATTGCTGATACGTTGCTAGCTACCGGCTTTCCATACTACGATTTTGAAAAGCAGCGCGCCTATATCGAAATGTTTGCCGAACTGATGCGCGGTTGCCATGGTATCCGCAGGTTGGGTTCGGCTGCGGTCGACCTGGCTTATACCGCCTGCGGCAGGTTTGATGCTTATTACGAATACAATCTTAACTCGTACGATATGGCAGCTGGTATCGTCATCGTGCGCCAGGCGGGGGGCGAAGTGGTTAACTTTTCAAAAGGCACCGATCTGTTCGGCACACGTGAAGTGGTGGCTACCAACGGCCTCATTACTGATGAGCTCATCGCGTTGATACAGAAGTATTTTCCGGGAGGAAGTAGTAATTAAAAAATAAGTCAGGCGAGCACCCCACCAGGCAGGTTGGCTAACAGATAACTCATTAAAATTGTCATCTCGAACGATAATGAGAGATCTTCTGCTTCACGCTCGTAGACTTTGCTAATAGCAAAGGATTTCTCGGTCGTCCATCCTTCGAAATGACAATCTTTTTTTCTGGTTTGAATCACAACCCCTTAAACACCACAATCCCATTATGCCCGCCGAAGCCGAAGGTGTTGCTCATGGTCACGTTTACCTTTTTCTGTAAGGCTTCTTTAAGCACGATGTTCAGGTTTTGAGGTATCTCCGGGTCGATGGTTTGGGTATTGATTGTAGGTGGTACAACGCCATCGCGGATAGCCAGCAAACAAATGATCGACTCGATAGCGCCGGCTGCGCCTAGCAAGTGACCGGTCATGGATTTGGTAGCGCTGATGTGCAGTTTGGTTTTTTCGGTTCCGGTAAGCGCGGCAATGGCTTTAGTTTCCGAAAGATCGCCCACATGGGTTGAGGTAGCATGCGGGTTGATATAATCCACATCCTGTATGCCTAATCCGGCTTCCTTTAAAGCCATTTGCATAGCGCGTATGGCGCCGATGCCTTCAGGGTGGGTGGCCGTCATATGGTAAGCGTCGCCGGTGGCGCCCGTGCCTATCAGCTCAGCATATATTTTTGCGCCGCGTTGTTTGGCGTGTTCGTATTCTTCTAAAACCAGGGCTCCTGCGCCTTCGCCAATCACAAAACCGTCGCGGTCAATATCAAACGGACGGGAAGCATGCTCCGGATCATCATTCCGTACCGACATCGCTTTTAAGGCGCAATAACCGCCGTACGATGATTCGGTGATCGGAGCTTCCGAGCCGCCGGTGATCATAATGGTAGCTTTTCCCAAACGGATACTGTTAAAGGCCTCCATTAAAGCCGTATTCGAACTGGCGCAGGCCGAAACCACCGTATAATTCGGCCCCATATAACCATGGCGTATCGATATCATGCCAGAAGCCATATTCACCAGCGCCTTTGGCAAAAAGAAAGGGTTAAAACGCGGCGTGCCATCGCCTTTTACATACTCCTTCATCTGCTCCTCAAAAGTAATGGTACCTCCATGCGCGCAGCCCCAAATCACGCCTACATCAAAAGGCGATAGTTTATTCAGGTCGAAACCCGAGTCGGCTATGGCCTGATCGGTAGCTACCAGGGCGTATTGCGTGAACAGGTCGTTACGTTTAATGTCATTACGGTCGAGCATGGCTGTCGCATCAAACCCTTTCAGCTCGCAGGCCATATGGCTGCGGAAAAGCCGGGCATCAAAGCGGGTAACCGGCGCTGCACCGCTTTTGCCGTTCACAATACTGTTCCAAAACGTTTCGGTGTCATTGCCCAGCGGTGTCAACGCGCCAATACCGGTCACTACAACTCTCTTTAGCATAGGGATATCAAATTTCAGGGCGAAGTACTTAAAAATTTAGAAGCCGTGGAAATTTTTTATTTCCTCGCATCATTGCGAGCGGTAGCGAAGCAATCTCTGCATAGGACAAGCGATGTTTTAACTCGAATCGGGAACATAGCGTACAAGTATCACGCAAAGGCGCAGAGGCGCAAAGTTTTTTAAACGTTGGTTTAGCCCCTTGGCGACTTTGCGTGAATTATAATTTGGGCGTTGCCTGCGGCCGCGCTTTCCACTCATACTGCACAGGCATTAGCCACAGGGCCGGTATCCGCTTCAATCGCTAACGCACTTCCTACTTCAAATAAAAAAGCAGCCCGGATTCGGGCTGCTTTTGCAAACATTATAAATCGTATCGGCTTAAATATTCTTAGCCAGCCAATCACCAACTTCGCTGGTTTTATAAGCTTTGCCTTCTTTGCCGGCCAAGTCTTCGGTTACGATGCCTTCAGCTAACGATTGGTTAACTACGGCACGAATAGCAGCAGCCTCTTCTTTCAAGCCAAAAGCGTCCTCAAACATCATCGCTGCCGAAAGCACGGTAGCCAATGGGTTAGCAATATCCTTACCGGCGGCCTGCGGATACGAACCATGGATAGGCTCGAACAGCGAAGTATGAACACCTATGGAAGCCGAAGGCATCAGGCCCATCGAACCCGAAATTACCGATGCCTCGTCGGTCAATATATCGCCGAACAGGTTTTCGGTGATCAATACGTCGTAGCTGTTAGGCCATTGTACCAGGCGCATGGCCACAGCGTCAACAAATTCATAGCTAACGGTTACCTCAGGGAAATCTTTTTCCATGTCCTGCACGGTTTCGCGCCACAGGCGTGAAGTTTCCAAAACGTTGGCTTTATCTACGCAACACAGTTTTTTGCCGCGCGCCATCGCCATTTCAAAACCCAGTTTAGCCAGGCGTTTTACTTCCTCGCGGGTGTAAGTGCAGGTATCAAATGCAGTGTCGCCATCGTCTTTACGGCCGCGCTCGCCAAAGTAAATACCGCCGGTCAATTCACGTAAAATGATCAGGTCGGTACCCTCAATGCGTTCGCGTTTTAACGGCGAGTTATCGATGAGTGAAGGGAAAGTAAACGTGGGGCGCACGTTAGCGAACAAGCCCAGTTTTTTACGCATTTTTAACAAGCCTTGTTCCGGACGTACGGGAGCTTTCGGGTCATTATCAAAACGCGGGTGACCGATGGCGCCAAACAAAACGGCGTCGGCTGCCATACAAATTTCGTGGGTCGAATCGGGGTAAGGCTCACCAACCGCATCGATAGCGGCCGCGCCGGTTAAACCCGATGTCCATACAATTTCGTGGTTGAATTTTTTCGCGACAGCGTTAGATACTTTAACAGCCTGGTCGATAACTTCCGGACCGATGCCGTCTCCTGCTAAAAGGGCGATGTTTAATTTCATTGTTATTATGGTTGTTTTTGCCTTTTCTCAGAACTTTTAATAATTGTTGAGAGTGAAGGTATAATATTTAGTTGTGTATTATTATTCTTAATTCTTATTTGGGCGTTTCCCTATGGGCCGCGCTATCCGCTCATACTGCACAGGCCTTAGCCACATGGCCGGTATCCGCTACTATCGCTAACGCGGACTGCCCTTCCGCACTATCCTTCGACAAGCTCGAGATGACAGCCCACCTTTTTCTATTATTTAAAGCAAAGGCCCTGTCATGGTGAGCCTGTCGAACTATTGCGGGCAGGCCCTCTGCACCATCCTTCGACAAGCTCAGGATGACAACCTTTTTTGTCTTGATTCTTGACTCTATCTTAAATTATATTCAGCATCTTCTGCGTAGCCTTAATGGCGCAAACCGTTTGGTCCGAATCCAGGCCACGGGTGATGAATTTCTTTTGCTCGGTTTCCCAGGTGATCACCGCTTCGCATAAGGCGTCGCTGCTGCTGCCGGGGGCAATGCGTACCGCGTAATCGATCAGCTTAGGCAAACGCAGTTTCTTTTTGGTATATACCTTTTTCAACGCGTTCATAAACGCGTCAAACTGGCCATCGCCCTGGGCGTTCTCTTCAAACTTTTCGCCTTCAATGGTTACCGCTATGGTAGCCGAGGGGCGCAGGCCCATCGAGTGCATTAATACATATGAATCTACAGCTACTTTTTCCTCGTAAAGGCTGCTATCCAGCACGTCCGAAATGATGTAGGGCAGATCTTCCTTGGTCACGGTTTCCTTCCGGTCGCCCAGTTCTATAACGCGCTGGGTAACTTTTTTCAGGTCGGCATCATTCAACTTCAGGCCGAGTTCCTGCAAATTCTTTTCGATATTGGCTTTTCCTGATGTTTTGCCTAAGGCATAAGCGCGCTTCCGGCCGAAACGTTCGGGCAAAAGATCGTTAAAATACAGGTTGTTCTTGTTGTCGCCATCGGCATGGATGCCTGCGGTTTGGGTAAATACGTTCTCGCCAACGATAGGTTTATTAGCCGGTATGCGCACACCCGAAAAGGTTTCTACCAACTTACTCACCGAGTAGATCGACGATTCTTTGAGGCGCATATCCACATCCTTGGCAAAATCTTTAATTACCGCTATCACACTGGCCATAGGCGCGTTGCCGGCGCGTTCGCCCATACCATTAACGGTCAAATGTAAGCCATTAACGCCGGCCTTTACCGCTTCCAACACGTTGGCCGTACCCAGATCATAATCGTTATGGGCATGAAAATCAAAATGCGTTTCCGGGTATTTGGCGCGTATCAGCGTCAGGTACTTGTACGTTTCTTCGGGAGTTAATATGCCTAAAGTATCGGGCAGCAATATGCGTTTTATGGGTTGTTTGGTCAAAAAATCCAAAAACTCAAACACGTACTCCGGCGAATTGCGCATGCCGTTGCTCCAGTCTTCCAGGTAAACGTTGGTGACAATGCCGTTCTTCTCGGCCAGGCTGATCACATGTTTAATATCAGCAAAATGCTGTTCAGGCGTTTTTTTGAGCTGGTGGGTCAGATGGTTCATCGATCCTTTGGTGAGCAGGTTTTGCACCTTTGCGCCCGAACTCACCATCCAGTCGATAGAAACGCCATTATCCACAAAAGTAAGCACCTCGATCTTATCCGAGTAGCCATGTTCGGCCGCCCAATCGATAATACCTTTAACGGCTTTAAATTCTCCATCTGATACCCGTGCTGACGCGATCTCCACGCGGTCTACATGCAGCTCTTCCAACAAAAGCTGCGTGATGGTCAATTTTTCGGATACGGAGAACGACACGCCCGAGGTTTGCTCGCCATCGCGCAGTGTAGTGTCCATTATCTCTATTTTCCTTCTTTCCATGGTGATGGATAGTGTTGTATGGTAGCAATTATAGCGTAAAAGCGCTTCATGATCTATGAAACGCTTTTACGCCTTTTAAATGATCATGTTTTACAGCGGCAGGTGTGTTGCAAACTCCTCAATTTCAGCTTTCATATCTACCAGGTAATCAATATCGTCGAAACCGTTGGTGAGGTTACTTTTTTTGTACGGGCTGATGTCAAAGCTTTCTTTTTCACCGGTGCTTACCAGGGTAACGGTTTGCTCGGGCAGGTTTACTTCGATCTGTGTTTCCGGATCGTTGTGGATCGCTGTAAAGATCTTATCAGCAAACTCAGCGCTCACCTGTACCGGCAGCACGCCAATGTTTAAGCAGTTGTTTTTAAAGATATCGGCAAAAAAGCTCGATATCACACAACGGAAGCCGTAATCGTAAATTGCCCAGGCAGCATGCTCGCGCGATGAGCCCGAACCAAAGTTTTTACCGCCAACCAATATTTTGCCGCTGTAAACAGGATTGTTTAGCACAAAATCGGCTTTGGGCGAATTATCGGCGTTATAGCGCCAGTCGCGGAAAAGGTTATCGCCAAAACCAACACGCTCGGTAGCTTTTAAAAAGCGTGCCGGGATGATCTGGTCGGTATCTATATTTTCTATTGGCAGCGGAACTGCTGTGCTGCGCAATACTGTAAATTTATCGTAAGCCATTTTTTATTTGTTATTTAGTCCATAGTCGATGGTCCATTGTCCATAGTAAAAAACTATGGTCTATCGACTATGGTCCATGGACTATTAAACTAATTCTTCAATTAACGTTCTCGGATCGGTAACTACGCCGGTAACTGCGGCTGCGGCTGCAACCAGCGGACTGGCCAGCATGGTGCGCGCGCCCGGGCCCTGGCGGCCTTCGAAGTTACGGTTCGAGGTACTCACCGCGTATTTGCCTGCAGGAACTTTATCATCGTTCATGGCTAAGCAAGCCGAGCAACCTGGCTGGCGCAGAACAAAGCCGGCCTCGGTAAGGATATCCAGAATACCTTCTTCCTTGATCTGGCTTTCAACCACATGCGAACCCGGAACCAGCCATACGGTAACGTCATCGGCTTTGTGCCTGCCTTTTACCAGCGATGCAAAAGCCCTGAAGTCTTCAATACGGCCATTGGTACAACTGCCTACGAATACAAAATCGACCTTTTTGCCGATCATGCTTTCGCCTTCGTGGAAGCCCATGTAACCCAGCGATTTCTCGTAGGTAGCGGCTCCGCCTTCAACGTGCGCGGCGTCAGGTATTTCGTGCGATATACCCATACCCATACCCGGGTTAGTACCGTAGGTGATCATCGGCTCGATGGTTGCACCATCAAAGTTGTATTCTTTATCAAATACAGCGTCGGCGTCGGTTTTTAAAGTTCTGTAATAAGCCAGGGCTTTATCCCATGCTTCGCCTTTAGGGCTAAACTCGCGGCCTTTTACATAGTTGATGGTGGTTTCGTCAGGAGCGATCATACCGCCACGTGCACCCATTTCAATACTCAGGTTACAAACCGTCATACGGCCTTCCATGCTCATGTTTTCAAAAACATCACCTGCGTATTCAACAAAGTAACCGGTAGCGCCTGAAGTGGTTAATTGCGAGATAATGAACAAAGCCACATCTTTCGGCGTAACACCTTTACCCAGTTTGCCATTAACATTGATGCGCATCTTTTTTGGTTTAGGCTGCATAATACACTGCGTTGCCAAAACCATCTCCACTTCCGAAGTACCGATACCAAAAGCGATAGCGCCGAAAGCACCGTGGGTTGAAGTGTGGCTGTCGCCGCAAACGATGGTAGCGCCCGGTTGAGTAATACCGTACTCGGGACCTACAACGTGCACGATGCCATTTTTTTGGTGACCTAAACCCCAGTGGCTGATACCATACTCGTTCGAGTTGGTTTCCAGCGCTTTTAACTGGTTAGCCGATAGCGGATCGCTAACAGGCAGGTGCTGGTTAATGGTAGGGGTGTTATGATCGGCAGTAGCGAACGTGCGGTTCGGGTACAACACTTTAATGCCCCTGCTTTTCAGGCCCAAAAAGGCTACAGGGCTGGTCACTTCGTGAATAAGGTGACGGTCGATAAATAACACATCTGGGCCGCCCTCTATCTTACGTACCACGTGTGCATCCCACACCTTATCAAATAATGTTTTGCTCATTGTTTTATTCTTATTAGTATCTATTCGTTTCGGATGATCAGGTTTAGGCTGTTTGCTGTACAGCTTTCATCAGCAAAGTTAAGTCATCGTCGTTAATATCCAGTTTACTATCGGCTAAAGTGAGGAAACGGGTGTAGGCATCAGCCAACAGGTCCTTATCCAAACTATAACCTAAACGCTCCAGGTGGAACTTTAACGCGTGGCGGCCGCTGCGCGCGGTTAATACAATGCTCGCGCTTGGGAAGCCTACGTCTTCAGGACGGATGATCTCGTAGTTCTCGCGGTTTTTCAGGAACCCGTCCTGGTGAATGCCAGAGCTATGCGCGAAAGCATTACCACCTACGATAGCCTTATTGGGCTGTACCGGCATGCGCATTTGTGTGCTTACCATGCGGCTCAGTTCGTAAAAGTTTTTGGTGTTGATGTTGGTGTGTAAGCCCAGCGAACCATGTGTTTTGAGGATCATCACCACCTCTTCGATCGAGGTGTTGCCCGCGCGTTCGCCAATTCCGTTGATAGTGCCTTCAATCTGGCGTGCACCGTTTTGTAGGCCTGCAACCGAGTTTGCGGTGGCCAGGCCAAGGTCGTTGTGGCAATGTACCGAGATAATTGCCTTATCGATATTTTTAACGTTCTCTTTCAGGAACTTGATCTTTTGGCCGTATTGGTCGGGCAGGCAGTAGCCGTTGGTATCAGGTATGTTTACCACGGTCGCGCCTGCCGCGATGACCGCTTCAACCATCTGCGCCAAATAATGTATATCGGCACGGCCGGCATCTTCGGCATAAAACTCGATATCCTCGACCGATTTCTTGGCATATTTCACCGCCTCGACGGCGCGCTCCAATATCTCTTCGCGGGTGCTGTTAAACTTATGCTTGATGTGCATATCCGACGAGCCTATGCCCGTGTGGATACGCGGGTGTTTGGCGTATTGCAAAGCTTCAACGGCAGCGTCGATATCGCCTTTGTTGGCACGGGTAAGCGCGCAAACAGTCGGGTTTTTAACTGCTTTAGATATCTCGACAACGCTTTGAAAGTCGCCGGGGCTCGAGATAGGGAAGCCTGCCTCGATAATGTCAACGCCCAATGCCTCCAGTTCGTGGGCTATTTCTATTTTCTCCGGTGTGGTTAACTGGCAGCCCGGTACCTGCTCGCCATCGCGAAGCGTGGTATCAAAAACATAAACGCGGTTTGGATCGTGTAACATAGTCTTTAATTTAGTTGTCAGTTGTTAGTTGACAGTTTTTAGTTTCTTTTATGTTGGCTTTTTATTAGTTGATTTTGTTGATTGCATGGTTAACTCACCACAGACAACCGACAACTTACAACTCCTTAAAAGCGATAAATCGTAATCTCTTATAATCCGAATACCATATCCCGTCTTTAAAATAGTCGGGGCGGAGGAGTTCGGTAATTTCTTTCAGCATCAGCTGTTTTTGGCCTGAAGGCACGCCTTCAAAATATTGGGAGCCAAACATGGCTATCCATTTGGCTACACCTTCGTCGCCATCCTGCAGGGCAGTAGGGCGGTCAAAGTGCACGGCAAACGTTACTCTGAAACCATGGCTTTCCAACTCGCTGGTATATTCACCCAGGCTCGGGAAGCGCCATAACATAATTTCGGCCTGTTTGCTGTAGCCGTATTTTAATAACACTTGTTTTGTTGCCGCTATCAATTGCTGCACATTACCTTTGCCACCCATTTCGGCTACAAAACGGCCGCCGGGTTTAAGGCTGTTGTACACGCAGCGCATCATCGCGTCATGATCCTGCACCCAGTGCAGGGCCGCGTTGCTGAATATGGCATCAAATGGTTCGGTAAAACTGAACTTCGATGCATCGGCAACACTGAATGAAACATCGGGGTAAGTTTCCTTAGCCTTTTGTATCATTTCGGGCGAATAATCGATACCTACTACTTCGGCACCCAGATCAGCGATCTGCTGCGTTAAATAACCGGTACCGCAACCCAGGTCAAGGATACGCTCACCGGGTTTAACATCCAGCAATTCCAGTACACTCTCGCCGTATTGGTATACGAAAGCGTGTTTTTGGTCATATAAGTCAGCGTTCCATTTCATTTTTCTGAGTATCAAGTAGCGAGTATCAAGATGATTTATTTGTACACGCTGGTTCTTTATATCAAGTAGCAGTATCAAGTGTCAAGGTTCTGTTTTGTCTTGCTACTTGATACTAACTACCTGCTACTATAATTATGCTTCTACGGGCTGGTTTTCAGGACGTAAACTGCGTACAGTTTTGCCTGCCTGCCATAATTCGCTTTCGCGTAGTTCTTTCAGCTCGGCGTCCAGTTTCACGCGGTAATCAGGTTGGCTGTTGCTGTCGATAGAGCGTTGCGACTCTTTACCGGTAGCTACGCTATCGTATAATTCTTCAAACACCGGTTTAGTAGCATCGCGGAATTTTTTCCACCAATCTAAAGCGCCACGTTGTGCAGTGGTTGAACAGTTGGCGTACATCCAGTCCATACCGTTTTCGGCAACCAATGGCATTAACGATTGGGTTAACTCTTCAACAGTTTCGTTGAAAGCTTCAGAAGGAGTGTGGCCTTTTGAGCGCAGAACTTCATACTGAGCAGCGAAGATACCCTGGATACAACCCATTAAAGTACCACGTTCGCCTGTTAAGTCGCTGTATACTTCTTTTTTGAAGTCGGTTTCGAACAGGTAACCGCTACCAACAGCGATACCTAAAGCGATAACACGATCCCATGCTTTACCTGTAGCATCCTGGAAGATAGCGAAGCTTGAGTTTAAGCCACGGCCTTGCAGGAACATACGGCGCAATGAAGTACCCGAACCTTTTGGCGCTACTAAAAATACGTCAACATCAGCAGGCGGAACGATACCGGTTTGCTCTTTAAAAGTGATACCGAAGCCGTGCGAGAAGTATAAAGCCTTGCCCGGGGTTAAGTGTTTTTGAACGGTTGGCCACAAAGCAATCTGTGCAGCATCGCTCAACAGGTAGCAAATAATGGTACCGCGTTGCAGTGCTTCTTCAATTTCAAAAAGGGTTTCGCCGGGAACAAAGCCGTCTTTAATCGCTTTATCCCAGGTTTTTGAATCTTTACGCTGACCAACGATAACGTTGATACCATTGTCTTTTTGGTTAAGCGCCTGACCGGGGCCCTGAACACCGTAACCAATTACTGCTACAGTTTCATTTTTTAATACTTCCTGAGCTTTTGATAACGGGAACTCTTCGCGGGTTACTACATTCTCTTCAGTGCCGCCGAAATTTAGTTTTGCCATTGTTTTTGTTTTTGATTGCACCGATGCTTTTTGATTGCACCGACTATTGTTATTGATTTATTTTTATTTGATTGATTTTTTCTTGCTTCGTGCCCCTTGCTTCCTGCTTCTGGCTCTTACATCGTAAATACTTTTTCGCCTTTGTTCAGGTATTCATTTTCAATTACCTCTTCTCCTGGTTCGCGCTGTTCAAACTCGCGCAGTTTGCGGTTAAAACCGTCGCTGTCTTTAATAATAGCCACACGTGCGCTGCGTACAAATTCTATCAGACCGTAAGGCTGCAGGATGGTGATCAGGTTATCAGTTTCCTCGCGGTGACCGGTAGTTTCGAACACGGTGTAGTCCTTACGGATCACTACCGCGCGGGCGCCGTTCTCGCGTAATAACCGTTCAACGCTTACCTTTTCGGCAATAACATCTGTAGATACTTTGTACAGCGCCAGTTCCTGCCATATCACATCCTCGTTGGTGTGATAGTATACTTTTAATACTTCTACCTGCTTTTCAATCTGGCGGCAAATTTTGCGTACCACGTCTTCGGTTTCGGTGATCACGATGTTGAAGCGGTGAATACTTTCAATTTCCGACGGTGAAGTGTTCAGGCTGTCGATATTGATTTTACGACGGCTGAATATGATGGCTATACGGTTTAACAGGCCGATTTGATTTTCGGTGTAAACGGTAATGTTAAATTCTTGTTTTTCCATGGTTTCTCTTGATTTTGAGTCTTGCTTCTGGTTCTGGCTCTTATTTCAAACGTATCTCGCTTACGCTGCATCCTTGCGGAACCATCGGGAACACATTATTTTCCTTAGTTACCATTACTTCTAAAAGGAACGAGCCTTCGTGCGCAAGCATTTCCTGCAAAGCCGCTTGTAAGTCTTCACGCTCATTAATGCTTTTACCAGCGATACCGTAACCGCTGGCCACGGTAACAAAGTTTGGGCTCTGGATATCAACAAACGAGTAACGGCGCTCGTTAAACAACTCCTGCCACTGGCGTACCATACCCAGAAAATGGTTGTTGAGGATGATGATCTTTACATTGATACCGGTTTGCATAATGGTACCCAGTTCCTGCAAGGTCATCTGGAAACCGCCATCGCCGATCACTGCAACTACAGTACGGTCAAGTCTGCCAAATTTTGCACCGATAGCAGCCGGAAGGGCAAAGCCCATGGTACCTAAACCACCGCTGGTAATGTTGCTGCGGGTATTGTTGAATCTGGCGTAACGGCAGGCCACCATTTGGTGCTGGCCAACATCGGTTACGATAACAGCTTCGCCGTGGGTTAAATCGTTTAGTTGTTTGATCACTTCGCCCATGGTCATTTCACCTGTAACCGGGTTCAATTCTTTCTCGATAACCGCTTCAACTTCCTGGCGGGTATAATCATGGAATTTATTTAACCACTCGGTATGTTTTTTCTCTTCAACCAAGGCGGTTAACAAAGGCAATGTCTCTTTACAATCGCCCCAAACCGGAACGGTGGCTTTAACATTCTTATCGATCTCGGCAGGGTCGATATCCAAATGCACAACCTGTGCCTGTTTAGCATATTTATCTAAACGACCGGTAACGCGGTCGTCAAAACGCATACCAATAGCGATCAACACATCGCACTCGTTAGTTAATACGTTAGGGCCGTAATTGCCATGCATACCCAGCATACCCACGTTCAGCGGGTGATCGGTTGGGATAGCGCCCGCACCCAAAACCGTCCATGCTGATGGGATGCCCGATTTTTCGATAAAAGCCTTAAACTCCTGCTCGGCACCGCCTAAAATTACACCTTGCCCAAACAGGATAAATGGTTTTTTAGCCTGGTTGATCAATGCGGCGGCTTGCTCGATATATTGGTGCCTAACCACGGGTTTTGGTTTGTAGCTACGGATATGATTGCATTTTACATAACCTTCAAAATCAAATTTCTGGATCTGCGCGTTTTTAGTGATATCGATCAGTACCGGGCCCGGACGGCCGCTTTTAGCGATGTAGAATGCTTTAGCGAGAACTTCGGGTATTTCGGTTGCATCGGTAACCTGATAGTTCCATTTGGTAACCGGGGTAGTGATATTGATCACGTCAGTCTCCTGGAAGGCATCGGTGCCTAACAGGTGGGCGAATACCTGGCCGGTGATGCATACCAGAGGCGTGCTGTCGATCTGCGCGTCTGCTAAGCCGGTAACTAAATTTGTAGCGCCCGGGCCGCTGGTGGCGAATACCACACCTACTTTGCCCGAGGTACGTGCATAACCCTGGCCGGCATGAATGCCGCCTTGCTCGTGGCGCACCAGTATGTGTTTCAGTTTATCGTTGTAATCGTAAAGAGCGTCGTATATAGGCATGATAGCGCCGCCCGGGTAGCCAAAAATGGTATCAACCCCTTCGGCTATCAATGCTTCTAACACGGCTGCTGAACCGGTAATGTTAACCGTTTCTTTTTTTGCTTGTTCGATAGTTATGTCTTGCTGTGCAATTTCCATAATCTTTTTATTTTGTGATTTCACCAATTTTGGGATGATCTCACCGATTTGTCTTTTTTATGATTTCACCGAATTTTGTGGTGATTTCACTGATTTGTTGTCTCTTATAAATCGGTTACGCAACCTTCAGCTGCTGTTGATACCGATTTTGCATATTTATATAACAAACCTTTGCTGACTCGGAGTGCCGGCTGTTTCCATGCCGCGCGGCGTTTTGCGATCTCCTCGTCGCTGACAATAAGTTCGATAGTGTTTTTGGTCGCGTCGATGATGATCTTATCGTTATCTTCAACCATACCGATCAACCCACCGTCAAAACTTTCGGGGGTGATATGGCCCACCACAAAGCCATGGGTGCCTCCACTGAAACGGCCGTCAGTAATGAGTGCTACTGATGAACCTAAACCTGCACCAAATATGGCCGAAGTTGGTTTCAGCATTTCGGGCATACCCGGTGCACCTTTCGGTCCAACGTTTTTAATTACTACCACATCACCGGCTTTAACACGGCCGGTCTGTATACCGTTGATCAGGTCGAACTCGCCGTCAAATACACGGGCAGGGCCTTCAAAACGCTCACCTTCTTTACCGCTGATCTTAGCAACACTGCCGCCAGCGGCCAGGTTACCGTATAATATCTGTAAGTGGCCGGTAGCTTTTATCGGGTTCTCTTTAGGATAGATTATTTTTTGGGTGTCAAAATCCAGCTCAGGTATTTCGGCTAAGTTTTCGGCTACGGTTTTGCCGGTAACGGTTAAACAATCGCCATGCAGCCAGCCCAGTTTAAGCAGGTATTTCATTACCGCGGGCACACCGCCCACGTTGTGCAGATCTTCCATCATGTATTTACCGCTCGGTTTCATATCGGCCAGAACGGGGATACGGTCGCTCACCTTTTGGAAGTCATCTTGTGTCAGATCCACATCAACGCTTTTTGCTATCGCGATGAGGTGCAATACGGCGTTTGTAGATCCACCTAATACCATAATAGTAACAATGGCATTCTCGAATGCCTTGCGGGTCATGATATCCGAAGGTTTAATATCTTTCTCCAACAATAGCTTGATCGCTTTACCGGCAGCCAAACACTCCTTTTTCTTTTCTTCGCTTAAAGCAGGGTTTGAAGAGGAGTAAGGTAAGCTCATACCCAAAGCCTCGATAGCGGCAGCCATGGTATTGGCGGTATAGATACCGCCGCAGGCGCCGGCGCTGGGGCAGGCATTTTTTACGATGCCCATAAAGTCGACATCGTCGATCTGGCCGGCTATTTTTTTACCTAAGGCCTCAAAAGCTGATACGATGTTCAGGTCTTCGCCTTTCCAGTGGCCTGGTTTAATGGTGCCGCCGTATACCATAATCGACGGGCGGTTTAAACGGCCCATCGCCATTAACGAACCCGGCATGTTTTTATCGCATCCCGGCAGGGTGATCAATCCATCATAATATTGTGCGCCGCAAACAGCCTCGATCGAATCGGCGATAACATCGCGGCTAACCAGCGAGTAACGCATGCCTTCGGTGCCATTGCTCATACCATCGCTAACGCCAATAGTGTTAAATATCAGGCCCACTAAATTTTCGTCCCAAATACCTTGTTTAA
>Ga0157373_10000989_pt1 | contig 21978 bp, 15 predicted proteins | sample C65metaG_FD_113460 | JGI IMG/M metagenome (GOLD analysis project Ga0157373, IMG submission 113460) | Corn rhizosphere microbial communities from Kellogg Biological Station, Michigan, USA - C6-5 metaG | ecosystem: Host-associated > Plants > Roots > Rhizosphere > Soil | place: USA: Michigan... | reverse complement strand
TTCCGCTCATCACTATGAAGCGTTGGGCAAACATCGCGTGCAATACGCCTCACTTTTGACCTATGCCGCACTGGATCCGGGCGATACGTTCACGTCCTCCGAGCTTGCTGGCGCTGTCCGCGCACTTCCTCCAGAAGGATTGCGGTACGCCGCAAATGCGTTGGTTAATGCTCTGGAAGGGGCAGGCGATCAACGTGCGGACTACTGGGCGAACCGGGTGGCCCCCTTTATCAACAACCTCTGGCCAAAAGGCCAGGATGTTATGACGCCGGTGATTGCCGAAACCCTGTCCCGCTTGTGTGTAGCGGCGGGCGGAGCATTCCCTGCGGCTATGGAGATGCTTCGTGCCTGGCTACAGCCATTGGGCCATCCAGACACCGCGGTGCGTATGCTTCATAAAGCGGACCTTTGCAGGATTTTCCCTGAACAGGCCTTGGATTTTCTAAGCCTGGTGATTGGTGAGCAAACCCAGTGGCCCCCCACCGATCTTTCCAAGTGTCTGGAAGCCATCCGAACCGCTGCGCCTGCGTTGGAGCAGGATCCACGCCACGAGCAGTTGCTGAATTACCTACGCATGCATGGGGGGGGATGACAAATGCTGCGGCCAATCGCAAGGCTGCGAGCAGCTAAGTGAAACCGTCCAGTTCTGGCTATCCACCGCAATAACCTAGCCGCCCCGACGCATAAAAAAACCGGCCAATTGGCCGGGTTTTTTATTGTTGGTCTTGGGTTAAAACAGGGAGGGGAACAGGAACTCGATGGAGTGCCTGGAGAGTTTCAGCGATACCGGTTTACGCCCATCGAGGTTGATCAAGCCCTCGTCCGCCATCTGGCTCAGCAGATTACGGGTGGTGCGCTCGCTCATGTCCAGCTTGGCCTGGATTTCCGAACGTTGCATCGGGCCGTGGTACAGCAGGTCGCGGTAAACGTCGCGGGCCTCGACGCGCAGAATTGGCAAATCCACGCCGTTGGCGGTCGGGAATGCGCCCCGCTTACGCATCTCGAAGTAATAGTCGATGCGTTGGCTAAGCATGCGAGGTTCCAGAAGCGAGCTGAAGTAACGCACCTGCTCCAGTGCTGTCGCGATGAAATACTCGGTGAACTTGAGCAGCCCGCCATCGGAGAGTTCGCCACGGCCGTCGAGGTCGCCTTTCCGGACGTGGTCGGCGGCTTTGAGAGCGGCATAGTACGCCTCGACGTCTCGGCCGAAGCCACGGCTGATCGTCCAGAGGCCATAACCCCCCAGGCCGGCGGCGCGCAGGTACTGGTCCGTGAACAAGCGACCGGTACGGCCGTTGCCGTCCATGAACGGGTGGATCCACATCAGGCGGTGGTGCGCACCTGCAGCTGCCAGAATTGGCGTCATCCCGTGGAGCCAATCGAGGCGATACGCGCCCTCAAACCAATTCAGGTACGAGCCCATGCCCTCTGCGGACGGTGGGATGTGCTGGCCAACCTGCACGCCACGGGTGCGGAATTCGCCCGGGACAAGGCGAACGGTCTCGCCCTCGTCGTTGACCTTGATGTCCATGTGCTCCTCAGGCATGCCCACGTAGAGCTCGCGGTGCATGCGCGCGATTGACGCCCGGGTGCAGATTGCAACCTCGTCGATTGGGTCAATGGACAGCCGGCGCTGGGCCTCAATGTGGCGTTTGATCTCCATCAGATCTTCGGGCGACTTCTCGCCGGTTGGGATTTCCTGGGCACGCAGCACCTCGGCGGGCAGCGTTGGGTTGCCCTCGATCTTGTTGCTGTAGAACGAGTTCACCTGGCGCAGCAGGTTGATCATGGGGAGCCGCAGCGGTTGAGGGATATTGGCATTGAGCGCAGCGTCGAGTTGCATGAGCTCGACCACGGCGTCCTGCAGGGCGCCTGGGGCTTTGTCTTGAGGTATGAAAGGTGTTAATGCCATTTGCCGGTTCGCCACTATGTCATAAGCCTTGTATTTAAAGGCTCATCCGAGTTATCGACAAAGATATTTGCCGGTTCATTTGCCGTTTAATGTACCACTCCGCGCCCGATCGAGCACCCAAGCCAGATGGGCGGCCACGAAATGCCCGCAAACTCGCGAAATGAGGTGGAGACAATGAATGAAAGCAATGCAGGCAAATGCAGCAAGACCTCGAAATAAATAACAACTCAAGCCTGGCTTTCCGCCGCCGAATCAATGGAAGGGCGCGACTGTTCGCGCCCGGGTGCAACGGTAAGCCGAGGAAACGATTTATGAAGATATTTTTTGCAGCCGCCTTGATGTTGACTGCTGGTTACGCCCTGGCAGGTATCCCACCTGGAATGCCAACAACAGCGTCTGCGATGACCCCGCGTGACAATTGCTTCCAACGTCTGCGCGGCCATATCGACTCGTCCGCACAGGAGCGTGGCTATCAGGTAACGGCGATGACTGAAGGGTACGGCGCCGAAATCGAGAATGGCGATTTCAAGTGCACGGCGAAATTTGAGCTGAAGGCAGCCGACGGTGTTAGCAAAAGTTCGCCATGGTTTGCATACGTGGTTTTTGCGAATGGACGTGCGGCTGAGAGCAAATCATCGGCGGATGAACTGCGTGAAGCGTTGAAAGGGCTTTGAAGTTAAAAACCAGTGCCCAACCGCCTCACATTGCGAGGCGGTTGGGTGGTGCGTCTGACAAACCAAGTGCATCAGAGTGACCAGCGCATTGTGGCCATGACCTGTTGAACCCCAATCAGTCTGGTTTACCGCCTCCTGTTGAGGTGGGGTCGTGCGGTTTTTTTTTAGGCGGTTCTGGGTCGTCTACCTGGTCGGTTTGGATTTCAACGGGTGGTTCAGGTTGAGGTGGACTTGAGGTGGACCTTTGTGGGGGGTAGTCCACCTCTTGAAAGGCGAGCAATTGCGGGGCTTTCTAAGGATAGGTGGACTTAGGTGGACATAAAATATTAATGAGGTGGTAGTTATAAAAAGGGGGAGGTATAGGGCTATAAAACCCACGTAGGCGATAAGTAGCCCGCCTAATGGGGAATTGATGACGAGGTCCACCTTTTGGGCATCAAATACGATCATTGGGCCAATGGTTGTCAGGGTGAAAACGTAGGTGGTCCTAGGTAAAAAGAAGCCAACTCTAGTCCACCTAATTAGGGTCGAACCTGCGCCGCTCTGGTATCGATACCCCGTCGGACCTGCTGCCGCGCTGGCACACGTGAAATGTGAAAATCGCGTGTAAACCGGCCATCGAAGCCCTCATGCGTTACGTGTACGTGATCCCGCGCGCGAGGGGAGTCGTTCTCCCCATGGCGAATCACCATCAAGCGCTGTCCATCGATTCTGTGGAGGCCACGGGGGCGCGTGCCGCCACCAGGTACCGTTTTACGACGGCGTGACGTTACGCTCCAGGCATGCCAAACCAAATTTAGTAGTAGTCACAATCCAAACCCAGGGGCAGCAGAGACGTCAGTGAGCGCGGAGGACGTGCGTCATAGGAAGGTAAGGGGATCTATGGACGCTTCAGGCAAAAAGGACGCTAGTATCACGTTGACACTACGTGCTGATAAGGGATTTTCAAATGCACCGACTCAAGATGACGATAATGGCTATGTCATTTGCGATGGTGGCTACAAGCGCCGTCGCTACGCAGCCCGAAGATTTCAATCGTGGTTTGATTTACCAAGTGGAGCGAGGTGGGTCAGGCACAACTTGCGTTGAGTGGGGAAATGGTCGGCCGATAGATTTGTGGGGAAACTCAGGTCTGTATGGCGATGAGTCAGAGGAAATAAACAGGGGAGGTGATGTGCTGGTCGTGTCCGCTGTTCATAAAGAATCCCAGCGTGCGGTTCGATATTTTTTTTTCAAAGACAAAGCAAAATGTGAATCAGCGAAGGATGGGATCGAAGCGGAGTATGTAAAAAGCGCGGCGCCAGTGCACAAGGAGGAGAAGCTCACCCGCATCGCTTACCTTCACAAAAAATACTCGAGCAAAATTCAATACGATTCGGCGGGTGCTCGCAATGTTGTCAACGCATTCAATGTGGATTGCCGGGCCCCAGACGGTCGATATCTGCCGCTTGTCAACGTTCTCCTTTCCCGAATTGCTTCAATGCAGCGTGAAGATCGATGGATGGAATCTGTTGTCCAGAAGCGTGGGGATGAAGTACGAGTCTACGATCAAGTCAGGAAAAAGGACGGTTCCGTTTCGGAGCCAGTGCTTGCCATCCAAATCAATCAATGGGGTGATTTGAGGCCCTTTGGTTTCAGAGTAGAGGCAATTTACAACGCCTGTTTCGATGGTCCCTTCGGCCGGCTTTGGGTTTCGGCCCACAAATGAATTGGCTTAATGCGAGATCGCAATCCATTCGACCATCAATCTGCATTCGACTCGGCCAGTCACTTGCCTCGGATTTGACCACCACGCTTCGTGATCGTGATCGTGACCGGCGGAGAACGACCCATAGCTGCCCTCGGCTGAGGGGCAGCTAACGGCCAGTTGCGGTCACTGGCGGACGGTAAAATCGGCCAGTAGCTGCAAAAGTCTCTCCCCAAGGTTTGCACGAAAAACGAGGATGCCAAGTTGCAATCAGAGCCATTTCCTTGCGCTAGGTTTTGTACGAAAACATTTTAAGTTCCGCCAATGCCTCTGCCTGAGGCTCTCTAGAGTTTTGCCCGTTTCGACGCCGGCCCCTACACCTAGGAAAGTTCTGAAGTACGGGAGCTGTGCCCTGCTCTTTGACCGGTGTCGTGGTCATAGAGGTCCAGGTTGAGGAGCGTATTTCGTCACCACACTGGCCGGGGTCCAGGTCGGTCCGGAACCTGCTGTTGGCCTACCCGAGTGGCAGGGCAATGCCGCACTGCGTGGGTGCCAGCCCCCGCCCTGCCTATCCACCGTCCGCAGGCGCCTTCATGGGACAGTTGCCAACCTCTGCGACGTGACCCTCAGCGCTTCTTGCGGCGCGTCTTGGTCTTCTTGCCAGCCTTTTTGGCAAGGGGCACCCCTCGGGCCTTGAGCATCTTCGCTTCATCGACATACAGCTCTTGCGCAAAGAAGATTGAGCTCTCGGACATCGGACGATCGAAATACTTGCAGCGCAGGTGTTTGCCCATCAACTTCAACTGGATGGGCATCGTCAGATAATCAAGCAACTCTTTTGCAGTAGGCCGCTTGCCTTTCCAGAGCGTATGAATCGTCTGTTTGTTTACCTTCTTGCCATTCTGCAAACCGAAGCGAGAAATGGTGCTTTCCGTGAAGAACTTGCTCAACGCCGACCAATCCGAAATGTAGACGCCCTCCACAGGCCCCCTAGAGTAGGTCATGGAGTTCAGCATCACGGGCACCAAGGTCAAGTCATCGAGCTTTCTGCGGAACAGCGATTCAACAACGTCAGGGCGTTCTCTCAGGCCGCGCTCCAGACGCTTGATTTGTTCGACGTTCTCGTCAATCGACTCAGAATAGCGAAACGCCTGGACTGCATTGTTACTCGACAACAGGTTGTTCTTGCACTCGATGAGCAGCAGGGTGTCATCAATCAGTACCAAGGCGTCGTATTCGTACTCGGCACCATCAATCTTGAACTTCGTAAATTTGCACGGATATCCCCACTTGACGAAGCTCGACACGACGCGGCTCTCAAACCCTTTGCCCTTCTTGTCGAACTGGGTCGTGAGAGAGCTCAGCCTAGAGAACAGCACGTTGGTGACGTTACAGGTTTTGAGCACATTGGCGAACAAGGTGTACTTGCCATCTTCCGAGTGAATCAACGGCGAGTCATACAGGTCGCGGCTATCCTGGCCGAAGGTCAGATGATGGATAAGGGTCGGGATGCATTCTTCCGGAAGCCTGTAGTCGCGCAATCCTTGCTCAATCTCACTTTTTTCGAACGTGACCAGGCAGGAGTCGTCTTGCTTCGCCGCGCCCATCAGCCCTAGCGCGCAGTATCCTCGCACCCACTCGCGCAGGGTCAGTCCGTGGAAGCGCTCTTGGTCCTCGAGAACATCATAGGCAAGAATCTCTGATAGCTTCATCAGGGTCATGCCTTCGTCTTCAGAGACAAAGCCTGCGGTCAGCCCAGGCACCACCGCGCCTTCCTTCATGACGGCTCTGCGTAACGCCGTCCCATTCGCCATCAACGCCGTATTCTGCATCGCCCAAGTGTGCAGCCTGCGGTTGGCCATGAAATCGTAAGCTTCGACCTCGGTCAGCTCACGGTAGAAGAATATGGGGTCCGGGAACTTGGCATGATATTCCGCCGGGAACTGATCAATAGATACCTTCGCATCCTGCGCACTCCCGACCTCCCCACCGAAAAATAGGGTTCGGTTGGCGGCATTCTCAAGGGCGTTCCACGACACCGCATAGAGTTGTATTGAGCCAGCCTTGTAGACATGGTCGTCAGTAATCGCGGGCATTGCAGGGGCCACGAGCTTGCCATCGTGAAGCAGCTTTTGCTCGAAGGAGAGCATTTTCAATGTCAAACTGAGCGCCTCTACGACTCCACCATAAGCCGCGTCGACATTCACGATTCCGCCATGTTCAAGCTGCGCCATCAACGCTTCAGGAATAGCAATCGGAATACCCGCCTTGAGCTTCGCTTCAATCTTTCCCCATTCCTTTTTTCCGGCTCTATCGAGCCCAGCCAGCTCGCGCGACGCGCGCTCAACATGACTCCAGAATTGGATATCTCCAGGAAATTGGGAGATGTCGCATTTGGGTAATGAATCCCGAATTTCGTCGAAGCACTTCTCTATCTTCTTGATCTTTTCGTTGATTTCATTGGCATATGGGCGTATCGAATCGTGCTCACCCGACATGACGGATGAGCTCAAAAGCGCGTCGTAGAACTTGTTCCGTTTGGAGCGATTGCCCCGTATCTGATATGCACCTGGTTGCGCCATCTTCTCGTCGAGAACGGCATCCACCTCACCTGTTTCCATTTCCTCCAGGGCTGCGATCGCCGCGGGAAGGTCGAACTTTTCAATGGATTCTTTCAATCGCTTGCGCGGCTCTTTTGGGGCGGCACTCATCAATCGTCCTTATTTCTCAATCGTACTGACAAAGGGGAGGCACTCATCCGGCGTCCTAGAACGCCAGGTCTTCTTCTGCCACTTCCTTCAGCAGCTCCTAGCGTGGCGCCAGATGATCCGACATAAGTTTCACTTTGCCCAGCAATTCGTCGAAGGTGATGACTTCAACGTTTTTGCACGCGTCGCTGAACACATTCAGGTTCTGGCGCTGCATTTCTTCCTATGGAAGCATGCCGGTAAAGACTACGCATTTGATGGCATCCCTCGTGAGTCCTGCAGTTCCGGTCGAATCCGATGGTTGAGCCAGTTTTCGTGAAACTTGCTCTGCTGAGCCGATTTTCGCCTTGCTCATGTAGGCGGGAACTCCCTCCGTGATTTCATTGAGGTCTCACTGCATCTGGCCGGCGGCAGCCGGCAGCGAGAGGCTGCCGTCGGCCAGTTTTTACCCTTCACTAATGAAGCTTTGAGTGGGGAGCCGTCATGAGATTGGGTTATCGCCAGTAAGGCTACATTCGGCTTCGCGCCCATTCCAGCCGTTCGCGGGCGCTCTTGATCGCTCCAGATGCTGACGCCCGTTCAGGTGGGTTTGAACATAGGGTATGCTTCCTGGATAAGGATAACGACCTATCGAAGATGGAAGTGGGGCACAGACCAAAATGGAGTGCGGTTCAAGCCCGGCCTCGCGAGGGCCGGCGGGCGCTTATATCGAAGGCGAACTTGGCGCTCTCTATCTGCTCGCCCTGCTGACGGGCAATCGAGCACCGGGTATGCCAGAAGCCAAGGTCGTCAGCATCCGATTTCAGGGCACCGAGCACGGGTTTAAGCTGGATGACCTGATCGCTTCTGGAGCAGGGCCGGCCGGCGCCGCCATCCTCGAAATTCAGTCGAAGCGGGATATCACATTCTCGCCGGGGGACAGCGTCTATAAGGACGTTGCCTCCCAGATCTCGCAGAGCGTGGTAGGCTCCGTTCCGGCGGATCGACACCTTCTCGGCATCGCGACGCAGCGGACCAGCCGCAAGATTTCCGGCGCTTATCAGGATGTACTCAAATGGGCGCGGACAATGGAGAGCGCGGCGGAGTTCTTCACTCGGCTAGATGCCAGGGGCATCGCGAGCAAGGATATGCGCGATTTCGTCGCGACGACACGAAAGCACCTCGTCGCGGGCGGCGTCGCCGATGACGACGATGCGATCTGGAAGCTGTTGCGGCGAATGCTCATCCTCGAGTTCGACTTCGAAGCGACGTCACCGATCACCCGAACCTATGGGCATGCGCTTGCACGGATGGCGCTAGCCGATGAGGACGTCGACCGTGCCGGTGCGCTGTGGAGCCGGTTGGTCGACTTGTCAATTAAGACTGGGACTACCGGTGGTGAAATCGACCGAACGGCCTTACTGGCCAATCTGGCCGAGGCGGGGTTCCGGCTTGCTGGCAGCCGCGAATATGGTCCGGCACGTGTCAGACTTGCCGAGCTCGCGCAGAATACGCTAGGCCATATCGGCACGAGCGTGGCGGGTGTGACCTTACCGCGGCTGGAAGCTGTCGCTGCGGTCGACGATGCATCCGACGCGCATCGTTTCGTCGAGGTCCGCGGGGATCCCGGCGTCGGTAAATCCTGGGTCCTTCGCCATCTCTCCGAGCGTGTTGCGCGCCAGGCACCGATCATCGTCCTCGACCGGGATGCGACGCCTCCGGGGGGCTGGCTGCCGTTTTCAAACATTCTCGGCATTCCGGGATCGGCGGTCGAATTCCTGACAGATCTGGCCGCAAGCGGCGGCGCGATGCTCTTCATCGATGGCCTGGACATGTTCGACGATGTCGGCCGCCAGCGCACTATCGCTGAGCTCATGAGGGCGGCGAGCGCGATCCCGGACTTCAAGGTGATCGCCACCACGCGCACGGCCGGAAACATCGATGTCGAACTCTGGCTCGACGATCAGATCGTTGCCGCAATGGGTGGCGCATATCCGATACAGGTCGGGCCACTATCGGAGGATGAAGTTGCGACCCTTGTCGATCAAGCGCCGGATCTCCGATCACTGTTGGACCCGAAGCATCCAGCCGCCGGACTTGCCCGAAATCTCTACCGGTTGTCCCGACTGCTGAAGGTGCCTAGCGCTACCGGGATCCGGACCGAAGCTGCGATGGCCGGTTTCTGGTGGAAGAGTGCGGACGGCGCACCTGCAAAAGACGTTCGCGCCGCGCAGCGGTTGATGGCCGCGCTCGCTGCAAGCGCCCTGAGGGGCGAAGGAGGGCTTGAAATTGCCGAAGATTCGGCGGCGCGTTCGCATTTGATCGGGGCAATGACGCTCAGGGAGGTGCGACGCGACCGGCTCGACTTCTATCACGACGTGTTGCGCGACTGGGCAATAGGCAGTTATATCGCCGAGCACCCCCAGCATTTGGCTGCTCTGGACATGACCGTGCCGGCCTCACCGCGCGTTGTCCGTGGTATCGAGTTCGCCGCCCGCCTCGCGCTTGAGTCGGGTGCAGATTGCAGCGGATGGATCCGGCTACTCGGGCAGTTCTCGGCCCCAGAGGCACATGGGTCCTGGCGGCGTCAGGCGATCCTTGCCTTGTCGCGTTCGGAGATCGCATACGAACTGCTCGAAAAGTGCAGCGCCGGATTGCTTGCGGACGGGGCGGCCCTCCTCGTCGAATTGTGCACAACGATTGCCGCGGTCGAAACCGTGGCGACTTCCGACCTGATGAGGATGCCGGACGGTACCAAGATCGATATGCCGCGCTCCTATCGGACCGATGTCACCGGCTCCGCCATCGTGGTGCTGCGCTGGGTTCTGACGCATGTGGCCGAGATATCGATATCGGCAATCGGCGCGGTGGTCGAACTGGTCAAAATACAGCTCTATCTCCTCAGCCATCTTCAGCTGTTCGCCCACCAAACTGCTGTCATGCTGTTTGGCTGGCTACGACAGCTCGATGTCCGCGATGCCGCGGTGACGATCCCGGGTGAGCGGTACCTTGGGCGAACAGCGAGCGATGGGCGAAGTAACATGATCGAGCAACTTCGCCTAATGGCTCTGTTGCTCGGCAAATTCGCACCTGATGAGCTGAAGGCTTATCTCAGGGAGGTCGGCAGCGAGCGGAACAAATACAAGGTCGATGCGATCCGACAGTTTTCGAAAGTGATTGCGCCGGTTGCGCCCACCGAACTGGCGGAACTCGTATTAGCGAGCCTCCTCAAGACACGGGATCGGCGCGGCCGCCGTGACCGCATAATGGAGCAGGCCTTCACTTTCGCCGACAGCAACTACCTGCCGGCCTCGCCAGCGCAGCCCCCATTCCTCGATCTGTTGGAGTCCGCGCCCGCCGAAGGATTAAAGCTGATCCGGACACTAGTCGCCGAAGCGATTGCATTCAGCACCGACGCGCGCGCTCCGGTAGATCCAGGCTTCACCGTCGATTTCGGCGATGGTCCACGCTTTTTTCCCCGTACCGACAGCTATCTCTGGTCGCGGGATCAATGCCGCGATTATTCGGCGGCCTCCGGGCTCAAGGCGCTGGAAGCCTGGAGCCAGCAAAGGCTCGATGATGGCGCCCCGGTGGATGAAGTTCTAGCCGATATTCTCGGCCCCGAGGGCAGCTGTGCGGCGTACCTCCTAGTTGCGGCCGATGCGCTGCTTTCGCATTTCGACGTAGCGCGCGATGCGCTGGCGCCGTTGATCGCGGATCCCGAGCTGCTGGCAACCGACCGCATGCGTCGGGATCATGACCAGCTTGGATCGGGGATTGATCAGTTCGCGATCGGGAAGGAGCCAAACAACAAGGTCAGGCTCGCCGACTTGAAGGGCCGCCAGTCTCGACGCGTGACCTTATTCGACGTGGTGCACTTTTATCTGGGAGACGATCCCGTGGCGAACCGCCTGCGCGAGCAGCTAGGTGCGGCGGTCGCTAGCCTCGAGCCCGTTCAATCCTATTCGAACTGGAGTGACGCGCGGTTCGTCGCACGGGTTGCTAACAATATGCTCCAGCGATCGAACTGGATCGACATCGGGGGTGAAAGACTAGGATATCGACCGCCAGCGGACGAGGCTGCGCATCTCGAAGCAATGGAGAAGCAGCGGGTCGCATTCATGCGTTCGACTGAGATTGAATCGTGCATCGATTTGGCGATCTCTGGCGGAGGCGAATACGCCACCGCCGCGACAGCGCGCGATGCGGTCGCTTATGCGGGCGGCGGCCTTCCCGACGATAGCGATACCGATGCCCTCAAGTCGCGCTCAACCCGCTTGATCACGACGGCCTTGCTGGTGGCTCGCGACGGTGACGACGGCCTGCTTGCCACCGAGGAGGCGTGGGTCCGTCAGGTCGTCGCCATCGCGCTCGAGGAACATTCCGATCGCGATATCGGATCAGAGGCTACGCTGCGCTTCAATCGGCCGGCGATTGCCATCCTTACTCTGATCCATCTCTGGGCCCGGAATGGGAATGAGACGGACCGGGACGAGCTGATCCGGCTCGCGACGCGCGGGGATCACAGTGCGGCGCCGGCATTCTCAGCCGGGCTCGCGCGAATCCAAAAAATCGAGCCCAAGCTCTTCAAGGCAGCAATGCGCGCTGCGTTCGCAAGCATGATTTGGCGCTGGAAGAGCTACGATGAGGAGGACGAGGCAGAGCATGCGCGCTTCGGCGCTAAGCGGACCGCGGCGGTCGCTACCGCAGTCGCGGCCGAGATTGCCTGGCTGAATGGCGAGGCCGAACCTGCATGGCCGGCTTGGCCCGATGAACGCCCGCTTCTGAGCCGCGGTTCGCGCCTCCGAGTTCCTAGACTCGTCACGTCGGCAGAGCTCGGGAAAGAAGAGACGATCAAGTCAGTGATCGCCGAGCCATCGTCGATAATCCACGCCAACAGCAAGGCGGCAGCGCTATGGCTGGCGATGGTCCAAGCTGCGCCCAAGGGATCAACCGATTGGAGGCAGGAGGTGGTCGAGGCTTATGTCGACTGGACCGCGCGGATGAACGGGCTAGGTCTGCCCGTAGATATCGAGATCGATCACGATCCAGACGACTGGAATACGCACTACTACGCGCTGTTCGCTGAGCGGCTGCTCGACGCCACCGACGCGTCGTTCGAAGCTGATCTGAAACTCGTGACAGATCTGCCGGACGAGCCATTCGGTGAGGTCGCGCAGACTGTCATCCACTCGGCCGACGCGCTTTATTTCAATGACCCGCAGCGTCCGGCCGCACGGCCTGCCGATTTGCGTGCCCGCTTGGCTCAACGCGTGATGGCACTCCACAGATGGGAATATGCCGATGATCCGGCCAGTTCACGGATCGACATGCAGAGCGGTGGGATCGTCGCAAAGATAATGTTGAACACTTACAACCTGTTCAAACGGACGCAGAGCTATCTGCCGCCCGTATTGTTCGACCGCCTCGACCCGCTCCTTCCAGCGATGAGACCGCTGCTGCCAGGCGGTCCGACGGCCTTCGTGGCGCTGTGCACGATGAACCTGCTCCTAGTTGCGCCGCGCGCGCGTCACCTCGATTTCCTGCTCGAAGCGACCGAGGCTTGGTTTGGTCGCACACAGGCGCCCGGACTGTGGATCGACATGGGCATCGGACGGAAGGTAGTCCAATGGCTGGAAGCGGCGATCATCCAGGAGCCGGGGTTGCTCGCCTCCGCGCATCCATTGCGCGCCCGTATCGACCGCGCGCTCGGGAGATTAGTCGGTGTTGGCGTTGCCGAGGCTCGTGAACTCGAATTGAAGGTCGAAGCGGCGGCCAGGGGCGCATAGGCAAGAATCCGTCTAGTTTTTGGTGAATACCAACCGCACTCTTTTTGGGGGGAGTGAACAAACTGAAATCATCGCTGCGATGTTGACCGTTCAGACATGGATCTGACGGGCCATAACCGGCCACAAATGACGGCCCCCAGGACGTTTACTAACAAAAGCACTTCATCCGAACGCGGTCCGCCGCGCTGTGACCCAGCCGGAGATTCTCGGCCAATCAGCTGGCCCACAAGTAGACCTACCGAGAGGCCGAAGCGGGTCATTATCTGCCAGTCGTTGCCACGAAGCATGGTGGTCAAGCCCGATACAAATGACTGTTCAGGAAGTGCAAAAAGATGGGAAAACCTGGGCAACTATATGGCTCAAAAGGTACACCCTACGACCCATGGGACATATGATGCGATGAGACTGGCTCAAAGGTGTTGATCGTATTTGAGCTATGTTGTACTTTGTGAGCTATACATTATGAGCTAGAACAGGGGGCAGCATGGCGGTCATCGGGTACGTCAGGGTTAGCACTGGTGATCAGCGCGTCGAGGCTCAGCGTCACAGCATTGAGCAGTTGCACAAAGTCGAGGTGTGGTTTGAGGACGATGGCGTGTCTGGTGCGGTGAGGGCTGCTGAGCGGCAAGGGTTCGCCAAACTACTCAGCTACGTGCGCAAGGGCGATACCCTGATTGTCGGTGCTGTCGATCGCCTGGGTCGCGATACGCTAGACGTGCTGGCCACCGTCCAGGCGCTACGGTCGAAGGGTGTTGCGATTATTAGCCTGCGTGAGGGTTTCGACCTTTCAACACCTATCGGTAAGGCCATGCTGACTATGCTGGCGGCTGTCGCCGAGTTGGAGCGCTCCAACATCAAAGCCCGGCAGATGGCCGGGATTCAGCGAGCAAAATCCGAGGGCAAGGCGCTGGGGCGAGAGAAGATCATTGACGACGCCACAGTTGCCGCTTGGCGCAAGAGTAGCGCGGCAAGCATCGCAATCACCGCCAAGCAATTCGGGATATCGACTGCAAGCGTGAAACGGGCGTGCCGAGCATTTAGTTAGCACCAGCGATATCTTGCGCTTGGGCGTTTTTTTGCAATGAATGGAGAGTGCGGCGTTGATTCACAAACAGATGATGGAGCGTGTTTTATGCGTCGTCGACCGGACCCTGAGAAAGGAGTTTCCAGATGACTTTCATAAGAGGTGTATGTACTCCGCTTTTGGAATCCACACACTCCTTCGAGAGCTAGGGCACAGGCCCATATTGGTTGGTGGGGATTTCGCAGCATTCGTCCTTTCTAGAGACGGTAGACGCGCAAGTGTTCAAGGCTACTCGTCGCAAGGTCGTAGTGTTGAGTCCTCTCATTATTGGGTCGAACTGGAGGGCACTGTGGTTGATCTCGGTACCAGTTACCTACCTGTAGAATCTAGTTTTCCTGCAGCGGCTATGCCAGCGACACATTGGGATTTGTCTTTTCCTCTTCCTAAGGCATTGCAGTACCGCCCAGAAATTCAATACGATCCAGAGGTAGAGCTGAGGTCCTCCGCTGAAATCACGGATCGGATGGATAAGTTTCTGGATCTTTGCAAAAAGAGAAATGAAGGGTCATTAGTGAACTCTAAGTTTGATTCATGGCTGCTTCGAGATCCATCCTCGCTTGCTGGCGCAGCCAAACGTGGAGATCTTTGGGCTGCCGGAGCAATACGATTTGAAGGGATGAGTTAGTAGCTTGGCTTCTCGTTGTAATTCGCTTCGTTGTCTTTGCATCAGCTCGGCTTGCTTGCTTCCCAGTAATGTCTGTAGACCAGTTGGAAAACTAGCCACCAGGCGAACACAGTATCGATCGATTGACATTGCTCATCATCTAACAGTCCATGCGCGATGTTATTGCGCAGATTCGCGCCACATGGATCACTGAACAACGCTCGCAGGGCAAAGTGAAGATCTTCACCAAGAAGTTCTTTGGCATTAGGTCTGCTCAGGAGCGAACCAAGAGCATTCTCTGTCTCGGTGCCATTGGGCTGCAAAGAGGTTGTAGCCACTTGGTGCGGTGTTAGCCAGTAGCGGACCAGGTGCTCCACTTGTGGGGCTAGCAGATGAATGGATGTGAGGAAGTCATGGTCGTAACCGGCAAACAAACTCTTGCCGATTGCCCGTGCCCGGGTTGGCGGAACAATGGGAGACTGGCTCGTCAGATGAATGAAATCTGCTTCGCCCAGTTGTTGTTCCAAAAGCAGCACCTCCAAAGCCGGCAGAATATGGCCTTCCACGCATTTATGTGCGTAATGGCGAAACATTTGGACCATTTCCCAGTGCACGACCTCTTCGTCTTTTTCAGACGGTTTTTGCCAGCGCGCGTCCTTGGCTTGTTCTGGATTCTGGCCATCTGTGGGCTCGGGGTCATCAGCTAGTGCCGGTCGTTGCGCTACGACCCGTCCGTCCTCTGGGTTAAACATCGTTATGGGTAACGAGGCAGTCAATGATAGGGCGCGTAGCTCGGCGATCACCTCCTTGCGCCAGACCGCATAGGACGGCAGCGGGAACAGCGTGGCCAGCGCAACCAGAGCATCGTGCGAGGGCTTGCCGCTTACCGCTTGCTGCGATTGCGCCACCAGATCTCCGATATAGATCGATGGTATGGGGATCTCTGTCACCCGCAGCATGGACTGCCGCCCGCTGGCATCCATCTCTGCTCGCAGCTCTTGAATACGAGCTTCCACGTTGATCAAGATTTGGCTGCGATCGACGCTGTAATAGCCCATGATCGCCAAGTGGTAGAAATAGCCAGCTGCTGCGGGGTTGGCCTTCGCTTCGCGCACATAACACTCAGCACGGTTAAGTTTTATTTCAGCCGCGCGGCCTGGATTTTTGGCGATATTGAACCATTTCGCAGTTTGCCAGAACAGCACCCCGGCTACAGTTGCGTCCACTTGTTGGGCGCCATCGAATGCGTTAGCCAACTCGTTCAGCTTCGTGGCTATCTCTAGCGGCGCAGCCTCCGGCAGATCCAGTCTTTCCAATTGCTCGGCCACGTCGCGGGCGATATTCCAGATCGACTTGTCGCTCCCGTGAAATGCCTGCAATAGTTGCTCTATGATGACTTCTTCAAGGCCTGGCTTTCCTCTACCTGGGCCAGCCGATAGTGTGACTATGCGCTGCCAGCAGGTCGAAGCTCCATGACACCATGCTTCCTTGGAGATCGGTATCTGCAAGTAGCTTTCAATAGCCAATAACGCCCATTCGTGACGTCTCCTGCCTCCGACCGTGGTCCTGCCGGAAACAATCACCCACAATAGATCAGTCAGTCGCGCCTTGAGCCAAGGATGGTCGGTAGCCTCAGCGACCTGTGCGATGAAAACTTGCTCTTCGTAACTGAAACTGGCCGGCGTGATCGTATCAAAGCCATTGCGTAGGGTAGTCGAACGGAAAGGGGCGCTCTTACTTTCAGGGTTCAGGGTTAATGCACACGCATCCGACAGCAGGCGTAGCGCTTGTTCGTGACTGGGGTATTGCGCTCGGTATGCCGCTTCTTGGAATGCATGTTTTAGCGCTAGATAACCAGGCTTGTTGAGCTGGGACACTATGTCCTTCCAACCGCAGACGTCGACATCCGAAGCGGTAACCTTGATAGAGACATCGTCGTGTTGGTTGGCGGTCATTGGCAGTTCCTGAGCTCCTTGGCACAGCGGAGCCTAACAGAGGCAATGTCAAAGTGTTCGGGGCATCGAGAATCGTTTGTGCCGAGATGGCGCTCTAAAGTTCTCCGGGACGAAGTATGGCTATGCCTTTGCGGCGCTCTGGTATCTCTCTTAGATGATTGTATTAGGCGCCTGGGCACTGGTTTCTGAGGCGGCAGTGATCGATGCGCGGGCGAAAGCCTCTGCGCTTCAATATGAGCATTAGATGGTCATCGGCGGTATGAGGTCGCCGGATTAACGTCCCGCTGTGAGGCGCGTAGCGATCATTCCCATGGCGCCCGACTGCACTGCGAGAAGTACCAAGCTGCTCCAGCCGTGGTTATGTCGCTCGCACCGGTAGAGCGCATGTACAAACCGCTGGATCTCGGCCATTGGCATGCTATCCAGTTGCCTTTCCGGCCTGGCGTTGATGGCTTCGAAGTCAAAGCCATCGGCTGATTGGCCGCTTCCTACAAACCCTCTGGTATAGGCCTGCTCCAATAGCTCGTTGTATTCAGGTAGCTCGTAGACCTTGGTTGCGTTCTCGTTGCAGTCAGAACCCCATTGCTCCCGTTCAATCGCTTGCTCAAGCCTCTTGATCCCTGCTGCGAACTCCTGCGCCTGCTCGTTGTTCGGTGGGCTCTTGTTCGTCAAGCCTTTCATTTTTCACCCTCCGAACTGTCGTGACGCAATGATTTGAATGCCGGGACTTAACAGGCAAATAAACGGTTAGGTAACGGTAACAGGCTTCAAACTCATACTAAAACGAGGTTCCAATCGTGTCGACGATCGCCCAACTGATTTCGCAACTCGAAGCTGCTCAAACCGACATTGAACTTGCCCTTACCGATGGGGAGGAAACCGCGTCGTTCCGTACTGAAATCGCGCGTATTGAAGCTGCCATCACTGAGGCACGCGGTGCTGAGGTTGAAGTCCTGCGCCAGCAGGGCGAGCAGGAGAAAGTCGATGTACGGGCCGCTACCGTTGCGCTGACTGAGAGTCAGCACGACATGATTGAAGCGGCAACCATTGCTCCTGAGCTTGTTGAGTTGGGCGAGACCATTCCTGCGATCGATATCGACCCTCTGATCGCGGCCGCTGCTCACGATGTGGCCTTGGCAAAGTTAGCCTTGCACAAGGCCGAAGTCATCCATCGACGCCTCCAGGTCAATGTCGACAAGTTCCGTGCCCGAATCAGTGAGGAGCAGGCCAAGGTCGAAGCCATCAAGACGCGACGTGCCGATGGCAATCGCCGTGATGACGATGCCGGCGCCATGACCCTGCTGGAGGATGACATCGCCGGCCTGCAGCGCCTCTTGTCGAGTGCCCAAACTAAAGCAGACGAAGCCAATCCCCATATCCATTGTCGGGAGCTTGAAGTGGCGCAGAACCGCATGGATATGGTTCGCGGCGAGGCTCAGTTGCGAGTTTCCGATTTGCGCCTGCGCTTAGCTGAACAGGCCTTCTTGCGTGCTTATGCGGGCCAGCGCGCCGCCGAGCGTGTGGTTGGCCTGCACCTGAACTGGCCCAGCGGTACGTACCGCGCCGATCGCGAATTCAAAAACATCGTTACGCGCCACTGAGGGCACTGAGATGACATCTACCACTCGCGACTCCAACGGCCGCTTTGGCGCTGGCCACAACGCTAACCCAGCCGGTCGCCCGAGGCTGACCGAGGCAGAGATCGCCACCCGTGAATGCTTGAAGGTGATTGACCAGACCACGCCACTGCTATTGGCGAAGGCGTTCGAGCGCATCGAGCATCTTGGCGAAACCGACTTGATGGGGCCTGCGCTGAACGTGCTGGCGGAGATTCTGAAGGCCCGCAACCTTGATGCCGAGCAGCGTATGCGTGACGAGCGGCTCGCCCTCGCCGAACTCTGCACTGGCGCTGTCACTCACTGATATTCGACAGGGTCGCCGTTCAGCGAGCGACCCGAGGTAACCCAGTCATGGGAAAATTCGATCTACTTTTGAACACCCTCGGTATCAAGCCGCGCGAAGCCCCAGTTCTGGCCAAGGCCGGCGGCGACGAGACTCGTGACCAGCTCCGCACTCGCATGGCTAAGCCGAAGAAACGTACCGTCATCGTTCTGACGAAGGCCATACCGGTTGTTCAGGCCAAGATGCGACTGCCCAAGGATATGGCCGAACTGCGCCATGAACTGGACGAGGCTGTAATCACTGGCAACATCACCGGTACTGATGCCCGAGACATCTGCCACCAGCTCGCCGCTGGGCAGCCGCTGCCGGATGATCTAGCGAACAAGCTGGTGTCCATCCTCAAGGTTCGCTCCAAGGTTCATAACTACGGCGATCCAATGAAATCTGAACTCGGGAAACACGCGCGATGAGCATCAAAATCCCCGTCAGCGCCGAGCTGAACCAGCAGCAAATCACCGGACAGATTGAACAGGTCCGTGATGCGCTGAACAACCTTGGCCGCGATGCTCAGGGCGCTGGAAAGATCAGGTTCGATCCGATCAACCAGGTCAGCCTCGACAACGTCAAAAAGATGCGGGCCGAGTTCGAGGCCATCGTGCGAATGTCTCCCGGGCTGAAAAAGGCGCTGGACGCGGGTGGCCAAGGCGGCAAGTCGTTCGATCAGGTGCAGTGGGGCAAGGTCTGGAAGGACGATAAGCAACGCCGAGAGCATGCGGCATCCCTGCTGCGTAGATTGGCGCCGGACACCTTCACTACAGTCGACCAGCCCAATGTGCCACGCCCAAACAACCGGCCAGACCGCAACCCAGGCCCAACACCCGGCACTGGTAGCTGGGGCCGCGCTGGATTGGGTGCTGCTGCGGGTATTGCGGGCGGCGTGGCCAGCCAGATCGGCGGCATCGGTGGTGGTGCTGCGTCTGGTGCTCTTGCCGGTGGTCTGGCGGGCGGCCCAATCGGCGCAGCTGTCGGTGGGTTGGCCGGGGCGATTACCAGCCTGCTGGGCGCCATTGGCGAGGCCCGTGACATCGCGATTGGGCTCGACACGCTGAAACGTACCCTTGGCGATACCAATGTGTCGTTCAAGGAACTGCAAGACAGCACTCGCAGTCTCGCCGATGAATACAGCCTTACCGACAGCGAAGCCTCGGCGTTGACCAAGCGCTACGCGAACCTGTCCGCAGCTGGCAAGGATACCGGCGCACTGCGTGATGAGGTAGGCGTTGGCGTCGGCTTCTCCCGATCGTTCGGCATGGACCCATCGACCGGTGTTAATTTCTTCGGTCAGATGAAAGGGCTCGGTATCACCAAGGGTGCTGACGACAACAAGCGCCTGGCGTTGATGATTGGTGAGAGCGTCGCAAAGGCTGGCGAGCTGCCTCGTATGGCAGATGTCATGACTGGGCTCAGCCGCTATATCGAAGCCACGTCGACGCGTGCATTAAGTGGTGGCAATAGCGAGGCTTGGCTATCCAAGTTCGCAGGGCTGTCACAGTCTGGCCTCCCCGGTACGACGCCAGGTAACAACTCGAACATGATCGCCAAGGCCGATAGTGCGGTGAGCCAAGGGGGGATCACTGAGGCTGGCAGGAACTTCATGAACTCCGCCCTACAGGGACAATTGGGGTTGAACACCATTCAGTCAGAGATACAGCTTGAGGGCGGCCTATTCGCCACCGGTAAGGGCACCTTTGGTCCTGGCTCCTCGATTGGTACCTACAACGCCAAGAACGGCATTAAGGCACCGACTGCGGCAACCTCATCCAAAACCAACATGGAGATCCTGCTGGGGGTGCTTGAGAAACAGTACGAGGGCCGTCCTGAGCTGATGCTCAACGCGATGAAAACTCAGTTCGGACTGTCCTATGCTCAGGCCGCTGCGTTTCAGTCTACGGGCTCTGTGAAGATCGGCGGCCTTGTTGGAAGACTCGGCCGCCTTGGGGTGGATCCGAGCAAGGTTAATCCGACCGGCATCTCTCAACTGAGCCAGATAGAGGCGAACAGTGCGCTGTCTGAAGGTCAAAAGGACGTCATGGCTAAGGACGCGGCCAATAAGAACCAGGATGACACTGACGGTTCGTTAGCCCGTACAGCCTCGATAAATGGCGCCAACGCGATGATTCGTATCGCAGAGGAAGGCCTGCCGATGCTCAGTTCAATCCAGTCTGGCGTACTCAAACTGGCAGGCCTGGATCCGCAGAACCCGCAAAAAAATGGACTCAAAAGCGCACACGATAAGCGCATGGATGATATCGACAACGGCCCATTGGCTATTGAGCGAGGCAAGGCGGTCAAGAACTACAAGGACACCGTCCCGCTCTGGAAGCAGATCAGTGGCGTAGGCCTGAACGATGAGGAGCAGCAGGCTAAAGACTGGCTCGACAGTGCCAATGGTGACCTGTCCACGGCACGCAAGGCCGAGGACGACCGGTACAACGATGACCAGGACATGATGAATACGACTCCATCCCCTGGCATATCGTCCGGCGGAGGCAAGCCAACTCAGGAGCTGCTGGCGCGCGCTGCTGAGTCGGATCGTAAGGCTGGCCTACCCCCGGGTACCACGGTGGCGCTTATGATGCAGGAAAGCTCATTCAATCCGGGGGCCGTGAGCTCAGCTGGCGCGCGTGGCATGCACCAAATAATGCCGTCGAACATTGCAAGGCTGTCTCAGCAAGCAGGCCGCAAGCTGGACCCGACCAATACCGATGACTCGTTCTACATGTACGACGAACTCATGGCCGAGCGTAAACGCAAATACGGCAAAGACACCGACAAGATGCTGCGCAGTTACCACGGAGGGTACAAAGAGGAGCGATGGGGGGCGATCAACAAGGACTACATCCCGGCAATCGAGCGTCGTAAGCGAGAGATTGAAGCTGGTAGGAGGGACGAGCCACTCCGCGTTGAGGTCCACAACTCTGGTGAGTTCACTCTCCGCGATCAGTCGGGTAGCCAGGTGTCGGAAGCCTCAGTCCAAACGACGGTTACCCCTCCGAAAGTCAGCGGGGTGGGGCGCTAAGGATAGAAAGCCTATGCCACGGAAGGCATTCAATTCGGGCAAACGTCTATCGCCCCACGCCAACGGCCTTTCGAACTGACAGCTTAACGTGTGGGAGCGAGTGATATTGTCCCGCAAGCTCAGGTGCGAAGTACCCTATTTGACTGGGCGTTTGCATTCGACTTGACGATCAATTTGCATCCGATAAGACCCGCGCATGCAATCGTTCGTTTCGGCAAAGAACGGCCCAAGAGCAGTCGCTGACTTAATAAAATATTTAGCAATCGACCTAGATTTTGGCAGGTACATTGCCGTTGTTACGCGTCGCTTAGTGGGTGTTGACCGACGCTGACTCTGCGTTCTCGACGGGTAATATGCCCCTCTAGCGCAGCTTGGCGCTCATGCTTGTAGTCAAAGTAACTATCAACGGCTGCGATAAACTCGCTATTGTGAAAAGGCCAATCTTCATCATTAGCAAGGCCTCCAGTAACGAGAATGTCTCCAGTGAAGCTGGGGCCAATGGTTTCAAATGCTAGGACAACGACGATGCTACAGGCATCATGCACCTCCTGAACAACCGCCGCTAGCATCTCCGCAGTCTCAAAACCAAGGCGTATGCCTTCAGC
>Ga0157373_10000988_pt1 | contig 21993 bp, 22 predicted proteins | sample C65metaG_FD_113460 | JGI IMG/M metagenome (GOLD analysis project Ga0157373, IMG submission 113460) | Corn rhizosphere microbial communities from Kellogg Biological Station, Michigan, USA - C6-5 metaG | ecosystem: Host-associated > Plants > Roots > Rhizosphere > Soil | place: USA: Michigan... | reverse complement strand
TCCGCCATGCTCGACGTAGCGCCGATACCAGGGGAAGAGTGATGAGGATCGCAGCTCACCACATCGAGGGGACGGCTGAACACCGCCTCTCAGCCTTGCTCGGCACCGAAACTGAGTATGAGCCAGCATGCGCGTGGCCCGATGATTGCATCGTCCAGTGGGGGCACGGCATCATTCCAGCGACACCGTTTTTTGAGGCGTTTCCACGCGGCACATTCATTCGCGGAGAAGGACCGACGATCGCGGATGCGGAGATCGAGGCGTTCGCTCAATATCAGAGCGAGTTCATGTGCGACCATGTTTGGGGTCGCCAGCACGTCCGGTTCGGGACGTACACCAACGGCTCGGCATGGTGCCGCAAGTGCGGTGGATTCCGCAGTAAGATGTTCCCACCGATCGTCGCGCTCGGATGGTGGCGCAAGCCGCTCGACCGGATGGAGGTGGACATGCTTGCCTCCGTAGAAACCGACACCGAGTTGAACGAGATCATGGACCGGAAATACCCGGATGACATCGCTGGACGCCGCAAGCGCGCGAGGGTGCTCCGCATGCGCTTCAACCTGTTCGGAGCCGAGCCTGCCGACCCCGTTAGCAAGGACCCCGCCAATGTCTGATCTATCTATAGTGGAGGTGACGCAAGCGGATCGGGAAGCAGCGGCTGACTATATGGGCGCTGCCGGGTGGTGCGTCGATCTCGGACCTATCCGCCAAGGCAAGTGCGACACGCCGCTTGTGCTTTCCTTCGCCCGCCATCGTGCATCCGAAGCCGAGAGGGTCAGAGAGGCTTGTGCGAAGGTGGCGGAGGGCATGGCGGCGATGGTCCCTGCGCCTGACAAGGTGATCCCTGCGCACATCGAAATTGACGACTACGGTGGCGAGGTCGAGGTGCCCGAGTATCGCATGAAGATGAAGCGCCTCCCGACCGCCCAAGACATCGCCGCTGCTATCCGTTCCCTTCCGATCGGTGGGCGGTGATCGACAACCAAAGGATGACAAGATGATGTTCTTTCCGTTCTTCATGCCAATCGCTGGTGGCTTTGGCGGTCCTTCCGGCAAATCGCGCCCGGTCATCACGTTCACCCTATGCGGATTGCTGGCCCTAGCGTTGCTGCTTGGCCTCAACTGGGCCGGTGCCCATTTTGGGTTCTTCATGGGCGGCCGCATGGGATGGGTCGCGCTCGCGGCCTTGATGACATGCATCGCATTTGGAGGACTAGGGTTCTTCGGCATTGATCAGGTCGTGTCGGGAAAAGGAATTGCTCATATGACAGCCGCACTCGTCGTCGCCGTGCTGGGCGCCGGCGGTATGTTGCTGACGTTTGTTTTCACGATGGCCGATCTGATGTTCCCATCGGTTTACAACCATAATGGAGTCGCGGAAGCGATCCGGGCCATTGTGTTTTCGGTGTAGGCACCAGACTAAATAACTGACACCATTGCATAATATCGCGATATTCAGTGTTTTGAGCACCACGTCGCTGGCCATTCACCCAAGGCTGGATTTCCACGCCGCGATGTGCCAAACCATCGCCCAGCCGAGGAACGATTCCGCAGCGCCCAAAATTCGGATTGCAAATCGGGGCGTGGCACTGTAATCAAATCCGCCATGAGTTATAAATCCGCCCGGGCCGCAAGGTCGTCGGGCGGTTTTTCGTTTCAGGCCCCGCGCCTCAACTGGATTGGAGGTGATCTCATCCGTTGCGCGTGAGGCCGCAGCACCCCACCGGAGATTGACATGGCAACGCCAGCGAAGCCGCAGGCGAAGCGGGAGCGCGCGCCGCGCGTGACCCCGCGCAATGGCGGACGGAAGCCGTGGACGCCAACGGAAGAGCAGCGGATGATCGTTCGGTTCCTCGCCGGACGCGCGACGCAGGAAACGATCGCTAGCGTCGTGGGAACCACCGTCGACACGCTCGTCAAGCACTGCCGCGAGGAATTCAACGAAGGCGCGGCCGAAGCCGACCTTATGGTTGAAGGCGCGCTGTTCCGGGAATGCATGAAGGGCAACGCGACGTGCATCATCTGGTGGGAGAAAACTCGCCGCCGCTTCCGCGAGGTCACCGCCCACGAACACAGCGGGCCCAACGGCGCTCCGATCGAGCATCGCGACATGAGCGGATACACCGATGACCAGCTCGCCCTCCTCGAACAGGCCGCCAAGCTCCTTGGCGGACGTGATCCGGGTAGCGACGGGGAATCCTGACCACCTGCTCGCATCGATCGCCGCCGAGCGGGAGCGGCGCGAACTGGAACGGGTCGCCCGCGACGCCATCGAGATCCGGGCGCGCTGCCGATCGCTTCACGAGTTCGTGAAGGCGGCATGGAAGTACATCGACCCCGCCGAGTTCGTCGACAACTGGCACATCGAAACGATCTGCGAGCACCTCGAAGCGGTGACGTTCGGCCGATCGCGGCGCCTGATCATCAACATCCCGCCGCGGCACATGAAGTCGCTGCTAGTCTCGGTCGCATGGCCGGCCTGGGTCTGGACGCTCGAATCGGTCGGCGGCATGCCGCTGATCGGGCCCGGCGTTGGCTTCCTCTCGACCAGCTACGCCCATTCGCTGTCGGTGCGCGACAACGTCAAATGCCGCCGTCTCATCGATAGCCCTTGGTATCGCGCGCTCTGGGGCGACCGCTTCGCCCTGACCAGCGACCAGAATACCAAGATCCGGTTCGAGAATAACCGCGGCGGATATCGCATCGCGTCGTCGGTCGACGGCACCGCGACCGGTGAAGGCGGCAGCGTGGTCATGTTCGACGATCCCCTGTCGGCGAAGGAAGCGAACAGCATTACGGCGCGCGTGGCGGTCAACGACTGGTGGGACAACACCATGTCGACCCGCCTCAACGATCCGAAGACGGGCGCATACGTCGGCGTGATGCAGCGCCTACACGAGGACGACCTGGTCGGGCACATTCTGGCTAAGGGCGAGCCGTGGACGGTGCTCTGCCTGCCAGCGCGCTACGAAGAGGATCACCCGCACGTCTATGCCGGCGATCCCCGCAAGGTGCGCGGCGAACTGCTCTGGCCGGCGCGCGTCGGCGAAACCGAACTGAGATCGCTCGAAGCCTCGCTCGGCTCCTACGGCACCGCTGGCCAGCTGCAGCAGCGCCCGGCACCTGCCGGCGGCGGTATCTTCAAGTCGACGTGGTGGCGGTATTACCGGCCCGAAGCACTGCCCAAGCCGCGACGGATCGTCCAAAGCTGGGATACTGGCTTCAAGGCGAAGACGGATAACGACCCGTCGGTCTGCACGACCTGGGCGGAGTGCGACGACGGATATTACCTGATCGACGTCTGGCGGGAACGTGTCGAATTTCCAGAACTCAAACGACAGGTGGTCGCGCTAGCCGCCAAGGAATTCGGCGGACGAACGGCTGACGCGATATTGGTCGAGGACAAAGCGTCGGGCCAATCGCTGATTCAGGAGATTCGTCGCGACACGCGGCTGGCGATTATTCCGATCCCGGTCGACACCGACAAGATTGCGCGCGCGCACGCCGTTACGCCAGTGATCGAAAGCGGGCGGACTTTCCTGCCCGAAGGCGCGATGTGGCTAGCGGACTTCACGGGCGAGACATCGCAGTTCCCGGCTTCGGCGCATGACGACCAGGTCGACTCGATGACGCAGGCCCTCGCCTACATGTCACGCGAGTTGGTCGCATCGGCCGGGTTCCTCAACCTAGTCCGCGACCAGAACGCGGCGAAGGCGACGGCGGAAATCGAAGAGGCCGAGCGGGCGCAACGCCGCGCCGCGGTCCAATGCCCCTACGCTCCCGGCAGCATGGAATATGAGCGCTTCATGGCTGACGCCGGCGCCTGAAGGAGAATCCGATGCCGAAAGGCGGCGTGCAGACGAACATCACCTTTAGCTGGGCCGGCACCAATCCCAGCGCGTGGGGTCCGTTCTCGCCAGGCATCCCGCTCACACCCGTCGTGCAGGAACCGGTGCGCGGCTTCGACTTCAAGCCGAACATCAATGCCACGCTGCGGCCCCGCGCCTACGAGCAATTCGGATTCCCGGCCCTGCGCGCCTTCGCCAATGTCGAATTGATCCGGCTCGCGATCGAGACCCGCAAGGACCAGTTCGAGCGGCTGGATTGGCAGATCAAGCCGGTCGACAACAAGAAGAAGGGCGAGGACCCGCGCATCGTCGAGGTGACGAAGTTCTGGCGCAAGCCGGATGGTGTCACCCCGTTCGCGACGTTCCTGCGGCAGAGCCTCGAAGACCTGCTCGCGCTCGATGCCCCGGCATTCGAGAAGCGACGGACTCGCGGCGGCAAGCTGCTCGGGCTGGAGATCGTCCCCGGCGATACGATTCACCCGATGGTCGACGATACCGGCCGTCGCCCGCGTGGTGCCAGCGATCTCGCCTATCAGCAGGTGATCAAGGGCGTGGCCTGGGCTGATCTGACCAACGCCGATCTGCTCTATGTGCCGCGCAATCCCCGTCCGAACCACCTCTATGGCTTCGGGCCGGTCGAGCAAATCATCGTCACCATCAACACGATCCTGCGTCGGCAGGCGTCGCAGCTGGCATATTTCACGGAAGGCAATGTGCCCGCCGGCTTGCTCAACGCCCCGGACGGCTGGGATGCCCGCAAGATCCAGGAACTGCAGCAGTGGTTCGATGACCGCATCAGCGGCAACCAGGGCGAGCAGAACAAGCTGATCTGGGGGCCAGCTGGCTCGCAGTACACCGCGTTCAAGTCCGCCCCGGTCAAGGACGAGTTCGACGAATGGCTCGCCCGCATCGTGGCGTTCGCGTTCTCGCTGCCGCCCACCCCGTTCATCCGGCAGATGAACCGCTCGACCGGGGAGACGGACCAGGAGCGCGCGCTTGAGGAAGGCCTCGAACCGCTCAAGCTTTGGGCAAAGCGCTGGATCGACGACGTCATCCAGGACGAGATGGGTTACGCCGATCTCGAGTTCGCCTGGGCCAAGGAAGATTCGACCAGCGCGAAAGAGCAATCCGAGATCGACAACGCCGATCTGCGCAACGGCTCGAAGACGATCGATGAGGTTCGTGACGCCCGCGGTGAAGATCCGCTGCCGGATGGGCTCGGCGCCAAGCCGCTGATCTATACCGCCAGCGGTGCGGTCACGCTCGAATCGGTGATCAATCCGCCGGAGCCGCCGGAACAGGTCGTTGTGCCCGCGCCGGGTGCCGAACCTGCGCCGGGAGGCAAGCCGGTGCCGGCGAATGACGAGACGGCCCCGAAGCCGGCGAAACCCGCCGCAGCCGAAAAGCTGGCCAAGATCGCGCCGATCACCGCCGCTCGCCCAAAGGCCCGCCGCGCCAAGGTCAGCCTGACCAAGAGCCTGACCAAGATCCTTGCCGCCGAGGGCGACGCCACCGCTGCTGCGGTCGAAAAGGCGCTGGCCAAGCTGGGCAAGGCCGAGGAAGACCCGAAGATCTCGGCGGCACGCATCGCCGACGCCATCGCATCGGGGCTATCGTTCGACGAACTGCTCCAGATCGAGCAACTGATCGAAGATGATCTCGGCGATCTCGCCGCCGACAGCGCCAAGCTCGCGGTCGATGCTTTCGGGATCAAGCCCGACGAGGGCCTGACCAACCGGGTCTATGACCGTGCCGTCGCCTGGGTGAAGGAGCGTGGCGCCGAACTGGTTTCGGTCGATGGCGACGAAAGCCTGGTCGAAAGCACCCGCAACATGATGCGGTCGATCATCGCCGACGGCCTCGAGCAGAATATCGGGACCGACGCCATCGCCGAGGCGATCCAGGAATCTGCGGCGTTTTCCGAGGATCGCGCCACCACGATCGCGCAGACGGAGGTCGCCATGGCCAACGGCGCCGGCAAGGGTGCCGGATGGGCCGAGGCACAGGCTGACGGGCTCGTGATCACCAAGTCGTGGCAGACCAGTAACGACGACGACACCTGCGACGAATGCCTCGGGAATGAAGCAGAGGGCGATATCCCGCTCGATCAAGCCTTTTCCAGCGGCGACGATTTCGAGCCCGCGCACCCTCGCTGCTCGTGCGTCACCACCGCCGAAGCGACCGACCCGGCCGACAGCGCCGATGCCACCGACGACGAATCCTGAAAGGACAGCCCATGACCATCCGCGTGATGCCGCCCGCTGACGGGCTGCACCCTTCCCTCACCGTGCCCGGCGGCCGGACCTATACCTGCGCGCTAAGCTCGACGCTCGACGTGCCGGTTGGCGACGCGCAAGTCCTGCTCGCCAATGGCTGGACCTCATCGTCGGATTCCGTGGGCGCGACCGCCGCGCGCCCGACAAACCCGGTGAAGGGCCAGCGCTTCCATGACGCGACGCTCGGCTTTGACATCATCTTCGACGGCAAGGTCTGGCGCAACCCGACCTCCGGCGCGGCGGTCTGAGCCATGGCGACCGTTCGCCAATTCGGCGCCATCACCAAAGTCGAGGATCAAGCTGACGGCACGATCAAGGTCTGGGGCGTCGCCTCGTCCGAAGCCGTCGATCATGCCGGCGAGAAGATCACCGCCGAGGCAATGAAGGCCGCGCTTCCCGACTACAGCAAGTTTCCGGCGCTCCGCGAGATGCACGAACCGCTCGCCGCCGGCAAGGTGCTGGAGGCTGATGTCGACGGTGCCGGCGAAACCCAGATTTGCGCCCATGTCGTCGACCCCCTCGCCATCACGAAGGTGAAGACCGGCGTCTATGCCGGCTTCTCCGTCGGTGGGAAGGTGCTGAAGCGCGATCCGACCGATCGCTCCGTTATCACCGGCCTGCGCCTGGTGGAAATTTCCCTCGTAGACAGCCCGTGCAATCCGGACGCCGTCATCAGCATGTGGAAGGCCGATATGACCCAATATGTCCCCACCGGTGACGAAGTCGTCGCCAAGGCACGCGAACTCGCCACCGAGGCCGGGTCGAAGAAGTACAAGGACTTCCTGTTCAAGGCGCGCGAGACGCTGATCTCGGACGCGCTCTCTGCCGATCTCGGCGATGACGAGGAAGACGATGCCGCGAAGGTGGCCGGCGTGGAGACCGGCGATGCTCCCACCGATGCAGCCGAAGCCCAGGCCGAGGGAGCGGCGGTCGAAGCCGCTGCCACCGACGAAGCCAAGCTCGCCGCCGATCAGGCCGATGCCGTTGCCGAAGTCGTCGATCCTGCCGCCGCGCTTGTCGCAGCCATCGAGAAGGCGAACGACGTCGTGACGGTCCCCGCGATCGTCGAAACGACCGGCCCGTTCGCCGACATGGCGAAAGCGGGCGCTGCGATGTCCCTTATCGCCAAGACGATCCAGACCAACGACCTGACCAAGGGTCTTTGGATGATCGAGAACGCCGCGTGCGTCCTGCAGCAGATCGGATCGCTTGCCTCGTCGATCGCATGGGAAGCTCGCGATGAAGGCGACACCACCTCCCCGCTGCCAGCGATGGCCGTTGATCTGGTCAGCCGCGTCAAGGCGTTCCTCATCTCGCTTGCCAACGAGGAAACGGCCGAGCTGCTGACCTCGATCACGACCAACTTGCCCGACTTCACCCTGACGATGGTCGAGGGTGACGATGACGCCGCAATCATCGTGCTCGCCAACGAGATTGTCGATCTGGTCAAGGCCGATACGGACCTGATGGAGAAGGTCGGCGCCCGCAATTCGAAGCGCGACGCCGCGATGATCCAGCAGAGCCATGACCACATGGCGAAACTCGGTGCCGTCTGCGACAAAGACAATTGCGCGAAGGTCGAGGGTGTCGATCCAGAAATCGAGAAGGCCGCGCTGGTCGCCGAAAACGAGCGGCTGGCCAAGGCCCTCACCGATGCCGCCCCTGCCGTCGAGGAACTGACCAAGAAGTTCGAGACGACGATAGCGGACCTGACCAAGCGCCTCGAACAGGTCGAAGCCGAGCCGGCCGCGCCGAAGACGGCATCCGGCCCGTTGCGCGCGGTGAGCAAGGTCGAGGATGCCGCACCTGGTACTAACGCCGGCGTCGCCTCCATCAGCGCCGAGGACTTGCAAAAGGTCATCGACAGCCTCCCCGAAGCCGAGCGAGGGCAGATCCTGCTCAAGATCGCGCTCGGCAACCCCATCCCGGTCACGGCGGCCCGCGCAGCCGTCTGATCGTCGGCACGGGCGAAAGCCCTGCCACCGCCCGCCACCCGGCGGCGCGGATCGCACCCCTGCGCCTATCCATGAAGGACGGATAGAATGAACATGATCACCCCCGACGAGATCAAGAAGGCTCTCGTCACCAGCCTGACCAATCCCAGCGAGGACATCGCCCGCGAGATCATGCTGATGGCCGGCGGCCGTCCCGACATGGTCGAGAAGGCGATCACGACCGGCACCGGCCTGGTCGCGTATGACCTGCAGGCGCCGGCGAAGAACCTCTACCCGGTCAATACTCCGATCATCAAAATGCTGCCGCGCGTCGGTGGCGGGACCGGCACGGCGACCAACTGGAAGGCGGTCAACGCCATCACCGGTTCGGGGTTCGACAACACCGGCTGGGTGCCGGAAGGTCAGCGCGCCGGCCAGATGTCGTATTCGACCACCAACAAGGCCGCGCCGTATGTGACGCTGGGCGAGGAAGACCAGGCCACCTTCGAAGCCATCAGCGCCGGCCGCACCTTCGAGGACATCAAGGCCTCGATGACGACCCGCCTGCTGCAGAAGACGATGCTCAAGGAAGAAGCGGGCGTCATCTTCGGCAACGCTTCGCTCGCGCTCGGCACGCCGGCCACCCCGACCGCATCGGCGGCGGGCAGCGGCGCTACTCTCCCGGCCCTCACCTATTCGGTGATCGTGGTTGCCCTCACCATGGAAGGCATGCGGAACAGTTCGCTCGCCAACGGTGTGGCAACCTCGAAGACGGTTACCGGTGCCGACGGCAAGACGTTCACCATCTATGGCGGCTCGTCCAACAAGTCGGCGGCTGCCAGCCAGGCGGTGACCCTCGGCCAGACCCTCTCGGTCAGTGCGACCCCGATCCAGGGTGCTGTCGGCTATGCCTGGTTCGTCGGCGCGTCCGGCTCGGAGAAGCTGGAAAAGATCACCTCGATCAATTCCGCCACCTTCTCGGCCCCGCTCGCCGGCACCGGTCAGGCCGCCACCGCGGTCACCCAGGACTGCTCGACCAACACGCTGGCCTTCGACGGGTTGCTGACGACCGCGCTCAAGTCGGGTTCGGGCGCCTACGTCAAGGCACTGGCCACCGGCACGCCCGGTACCGGTACCCCGCTCACCTCGTCCGGTCAGGGCTCGATCAACGAGATCGACGACATGATGCAGTCGATGTGGGACAACTACCAGTGCTCGGTCGACGTCCTCTACGTCAACTCGCAGGAACAGCGGAACATCACCAAGAAGGTGCTGTCGTCGGGTTCGGCCTCGCTGCTCAACTATTTCCAGGACCCGGCGAAGGGCGAGGCCATCCTCACCGCCGGCGGGAACGTGGAATATTACTACAACCCGTACCTCAACAAGAAAATCCCGATCCGGCTGCACCCGAACATGTCGGCGGGCACGATCCTGGGTTGGGCGGGCGACCTGCCGGTCCAGTACCAGTCGTCCGAGGTGCCGAACGTCGCGGAGATGAAGGTCCGCCGCGACTACTACCAGATCGACTGGCCGATCACGACGCGCGCCGAAATGTCCGGCGTCTATGTCGAGGAAGTGCTGGCCGTATATGCGCCGTTCGCGATGGGCGTCATCGACAACATCGCCAACGGCTGACGAGCCTCCCGCCCGAGTTCCATCCCTTGCTCGGGCCGATCCTGGCCCCGCCGCGGCAAACGGCGGGGCCATTTTTCCGGAGAATTCCAATGGCTGACCTGATCAGCATCGACGAGTCGCGCGCCGACGAGATCGCATCGATGAGCATCGCCGCGATGACCGACGAACTTGCGACGCTCGACCTGCCCTCGCGCAAGCTCGTGCTTGCCGCCGAACAGGGCAAAGGCGACGACCAGCGCGTCACCGCAATTCCCGTGATCGAAGCCGCGATCGCCGAACTAACCGATCCGGTCGAGGAAGCGCCCGCGGTCGTCGCCGACGAGCCCGTCGAAGTGGCCGAGGAGCCCGTCTATGACGGCGGCCTCGTCCTCATGCATAACGACGACCTGGCCGGCTGTTCCTGGGATGGCACCTCCTATGTGCCCGACGATGACGGCGCGGTCCATGTCCCTCCGGCGGCGGCTGCCGACCTGATGGGTCACGGCTTCCGCTTCGTCACGGCGAAGAAGGCCTGACACGATGGCGGCAGGGGATCTGACCACGCTCGCGGCGGTCAAGAATTGGCTCAACATCTCGACGAGCAATGACGATCCCCTGCTGACCGACCTCGTGACCCAAGTCTCGGCGTTCGTCGAGAACAGCCTCAACCGCAAGATTCTGACCGCGACCCACACCGAGACCTATCGCGGCACCGGGGGCTCGCGCTTCCTGCTGCGCAGCTGGCCGGTCCAATCGATCCAGTCGATCTCATGGGCTGGCACCACGATCGACACCTTCGTCGACGTCACCGACGCGACCTATGGCGTCGGCACCGACGGCCGCAGCCTGATCCTGGTCGGCGTCCGCATGCCGTATAACGACATGGTCAAGGTGATCTACACCGCCGGCTATGACACCGTCCCGGCTGACCTCGCGCTCGCCGTGACCGAACTGGTCGGCGAGGCCTACACCTCCCGGACCCATATCGGCGAGACCAGCCATTCGAGCGGCGGTCAGACCACCGTCGCGTTCAGCCGTGAGGCGATGCACAAGGCCATCATGGCGCGGTTGCAGAACTATGTTCCGGGCGCGCCGCTATGCTGACTGCGGAACTTGATGCGGGCAGGCTGCTCGCGGGAGTCGATGCGATGCCGGCACAGGTCATCGCGGCGGTTGCGACCAAAATGAAGCAACTGACGATCAACCTTCAGCAGCACGTCATCAATGACAAGTTGCACGGCCAGGTCTTGAAGCAGCGCAGCGGCAAGCTCGCGCAGTCGATACAGCGAGAAACGCACACGGATGGTGATGTCGTCGTCGGCGAGGTCTTCTCCGCCGGCGACGTCAAATACGCCGCGATCCATGAATATGGCGGCCGGACGCCGCCACACGATATCGTCCCGAACAAGGCCGAGGCGCTGGCGTTCGCGATTGGCGGCAAGACCGTGTTCGCCAAGATCGTGCATCACCCCGGCTCCCAGATGCCCGAGAGGTCGTTTTTAAGATCGTCCCTCGCGGACCAGGCCGGCGACATCGTGGAAGGCCTCAGACAAGCCGCCCTGAGGGGCGCACAGCAGGCGCTAGGCCAATGAGCCGCAATGCTGTGTTCGACGCCCTGTTGGCGCTCAGCGACGTCTCCTGGGGCTCTGGCGAGCAATTCGCGGAGCGATCGCGCCGATTGAAGGTGTGGGACAAGGCTCCCTCGCCATCGCTATATCAGGTCGAGGCGGGTGAATCCGTGGTCTCGATCGACGGCCAACTCGACAAGCGCACCGTCCGCGCCAACTGGATCATCTACCACCGCGGCGGCAAGGACCAGGCCGCGACGCCTGCGCAGACCAGCAACGATATCCTCGACGCGCTTGAGGCCAAGTTTCGGCCCGCGCTCCCCGGCGCGCGGCAGACGCTTGGCGGACTCGCCTATCGGGCATTCATCGACGGCACGATCCACAAGGATAACGGCGACCTCGACGGTCAGGCCATGCTCATCGTGCCGATCACCGTCATCCTTCCCTGAACGGAGAACCGAGACATGGCCAAGGCCGAATCGCCCGACGCGGATATTGCCGCGCCGGCAACCACCGATGCCACCGCTGCGTCGGCCGCATCTCCCACGAAGCTGCCGAACACCTTCACGGCGCCCGAGCACGTCACCGCGATCTACTTCTCGACCGGTCGCGAGATCGAGGTCGTCGACGGTGCCCTGACTGCTCCCGACGATCTCAGCGATGACGAGCGTCTCCAACTCACCCGCGCCGGCTTCTCGGCTGCCTAACCTACCGATCTGAGAAAGGATTTCTGACATGGCAATGTACAATTTTGGTGCCGGCGTGCTGTGGGGCACGCCGACCTTCGATGCCACGGGCGCCGCAGTGGCGAACCCGACCCCGCTCATGTTGGCGGTGACGCAGGAAGTGTCGATCGACATCTCGGGCGACATCAAGGAGCTCTACGGCTCGAACCAGTTCCCGGTCGCCGTCGGCCGCGGCAAGATGAAGATCACCGGCAAGGCCAAATATGGCCAGTTCAACGGCGCGATCCTCAACTCACTGTTCTTTGGCCAGACGATGACGTCGAGCCTCTTGAGCAACGTCGTCGACACGACCGGCGCGACGATCCCGGCGACGCCCTTTCAGATCACGCCGACCGTTCCTGGTTCCGGCACGTGGTCGGCCGACCTTGGTGTCCGTAACGCCCAGGGCAACCCGATGACGCGCGTCGCCTCCGCCCCTGCGACCGGCCAGTACAGCGTCGCCACCGGCGTCTACACCTTTGCCGCGGCGGACACCGGACAGTTGGTCTTCATCAATTACCAGTACACCGCGACCTCGACCGTCGCGAAGACGTCGCTGGTCCAGAACGTCGCCATGGGCCAGGCACCGACCTTCCGCGCCGACTTCTTCAACCAACTCGGCGGTAACGGCCTGGCGCTCACGCTGTATGCCTGCGTGTCGTCGAAGCTGTCGCTCCAGACCAAGATCGACGACTTCATGATCCCGGAACTCGATTTCTCGGCGTTTGCCGACGCGTCGGGCAACGTCCTGAAGTGGGGCTCGGCGCAGTAATGGCCAAGCTCACCATCTTGGGGCGCGACTTCGATATCGCGCCCTACAAGCTGGGCGATCTCCGCAAGGCGGCGCCGTTCATCGATGCGATCCAGAAGCGCAGCGAGGGCGGCACCGGCCTTGTCGATGTCCTAGACTCCGCACTCGACCTGCTCAACGTGATGTCGATCGGGCTCGTCCGAATCGATCCGGAACTGACGCCCGATTATCTCGAGGCGAATGTCGGCATGGACGATTTCGTCGCCATGCAGGCATCCTTCCTCGACGTCACCAAGGAATCCGGGCTGAAATCGGCGGGGGAAGCGAAGGCTCCCGTGGCCGCGAAGCCGGCGGGAGCCTCGAAGAAAGCCTGACCGATCTCATCCACGACCTGGTGAGCGCCGGGCTCGAGGGTCATTCCAAGGCCGCGATCGAGCAGCATTGGACCCTGCAGGATGTCGATGCACAGGCCCGGTCGTGGAAGCGCGTCGGGCCGCCGCTGAACATCGCCGCCCTACACATCGCTGCGGCGCTCGGTGTCGACCTGCTTAAGAATGCCAATCGCGAGGAACGGGCCGAGACGGTGGAGATCGATGCGCACCAACCGACGCTCGCCGATCTCGCCGCCGCCGTCCCGATGCCGATCGCGGGCGGTGACACTCTTACCGCATCCGCCGCGATCCTTGAAAAGTTGAAGGGGCTAAATCCCAATGCCGGGTGACAACGAAGCGAGGATCCTGATCTCGGCAGATGCGTCGGGCGTTGCGCCTGCCGTCAATCTTACGAAGACCGAAATGGCCGGTCTTCAGGATACGCTCCAAGCTCTTAACGCCGGCTTCAACACGCTGGCGGCAGAGATCCGTGCGAGCATGACCACCGGGGCAGCCTCGACTGCGGAAATGACGGCCGAGATGGGCCTTTTGGAAGCGGAGACAGAGAAAGAGGGTCTATCGCTGCGCGAGATGGCCTTGTCGGCTCGGGAAGGCGCTGAAGCAATCGTGTCGATGAAAGAAGCCGTTTTCGGCTTCGGCGAACTCCTGTTGGCGGCGTTCGCCGTCGAGGAGATCAAGAAGGTCGCCGAGAAGATGGGCGAGGCGGCCGAGCGCACCGAGCACTTGAGCCAGATCCTCGGCATCTCGACGAAACAGGTACAGGCATTGCGCGGCGCTGCCGTTGCAACCGGCATCGACTTCGACACGCTCGCCCGCGGCATGACGCTCATGGACCGCAAGTTCGAGACGGCTCCGGATTCCTTCCGCAAGCTCGGCATCGAGGTCAAGAACGGCGCGACGCAGATGCAAGTGCTTGAGGCGGTGATGAACCGCTTTAAGGGATTGGAGGGCGGCCCGGAGAAAGCAGCGCTTGCGTTCCAGACCATGGGCCGAGCTGGCGCCCAGATGATCCCGTTCCTCAACCTGGGCGCGGATGGCCTCGCTGAACTCAACCGCAAGTCGGAAGAATATGGCGTCATCAACGAGGATGCCACCAAGAAGGGCCTCGCGCTGGCTGAAAGCGTGAACGAATCGAAGCTGGCATGGGACGGTCTCGGCAACACCATGACTTCTGCATTCGCACCGATGCTCAAGCAGGTGGTCGACGACTTCAATACGCTCGCCTCGAATGTTACGAAGAGCTACATCGAAGGCGGAACCTGGAAGGTTATCTTCGATGGCATCGTTGGGGTGTTGTCGACTCTGAAGACCATGCTCGCCGATGTCGGTGACGCGTTCGGTGGCATATTTTCGACTAGCGGCCAGAAGGCGAGCGACTGGTCGACTGCCATGAAGACCTATTTCGCGCAGGTCGCTGAGAACGGCACATACCTCAAGGTCCAGTTCGTCAACGCCATCGAAACGATGGTGATGAATTACCACATCTTCGTCGCTGAGACCCTTTTGTGGTGGTCGCGTGTAAAGACGACCTATGAGGACTTCCTAAACTGGATCGACAAGATCGAAGCCGAGGTCAATTTGCTCGGCACCGTCGTCCAGGAGGCCTTGAGTCTGCAATGGGGCAAGATCGCGCAGACATGGGACAATGGCATGGCCATGATCCAGAACGTCGTCGCAGCGCGCGGGGCTGCGATTGTGCGCGAGGCGCAGAACTTCCGGATCCAGGCCGCCAAGGAGATCGCGGCGGCCGGCGGCGTGTCCGCTGATTTTACCAAATGGGCGATGCAGCAAATCACGCCGCCGGCATCTAAGAAGACGGGGATCGAGACGCTACAATCGCCCGTCGGTGGTCCTCCGGTCGACTTCAGCAAGGACAAGAAGGGCAAGGCCAAGGAACCGAAATCTCGCATGTCGGAATTCGAGGAGGGCTTGTCCGAGAAGAAGCTTGCCCTTCAGGAAGAGGACGAAGCCGACAATTCGTTCCGCGAGATGTCGAAGGCCGAGGAAGCGGCCTATTGGCGCAATATTCTCGACACCGTGAAGCTGTCCCATGAGGAACTGATCGCGGTCAAGACGAAGTACTATGACGCCAGCTTCGCCGCTCGGAAGGAGGACTTCGACGACCATATCGCGACGCTGAAGCGCGAACTGGACGCCGCCAAGGGTAACATGCCCGAGATGCAGCGGATCGCCGCAGAGATCGTGGCAGCCTATAAGCGGGCTTATGGCGACAAGTCGAAGCAGGCGCAGGACGCGGAGCGACAGATCACCGACATCATGCGCCGCGGTGCCGATGAGCAGAGGCGCATCCAGGACGATCTATTCAAGCATATCGAAGACATGCAGTTGCGGCGGATCGATGAAGCCGAAAAGGACGCCGAACTCCAAAACCAACTCGGTGTCATCACCAACCAGCAATTGCTCGCCCAGCAAAAGCAATTCGAAGATCAGCGCTATAAGATCGAGGCGCAGGCGCTCGCCCAGCGCAAGGCGCTGATCGATCCTAATCGCGACCCTGCGGCGTTTGCGAAGATCAATCAGCAGATTGAGATGCTTGAGCAAAGCCATCAGGCCAAGCTCTCCCAGATCGACCGCAGGGCGACGCTGGAACGGACGGCGATCGAGCGGCAGGCCATCAGCCAGGTTGCGGCCGGGTGGGGCCAGAACATCGCCAAGATGATCACCCTCCAGCAGGGGTTCGCCGCCACGATCAAGGGCCTCTGGCAGACCGTACAGCAGGCCATCGGCGACGCCATCGCCAAGATCCTGGAAAACTGGATCGCCCAGGAACTTTCGACGCTTCTGCTCAAAAGGACCGCGCAGGGGGCGGATGGCGCCGCATCGGTTGTATCGAGCGCGGGTCAGGCTGGTGCAGCCGCTTACGCCGCAACCGCCGCGATCCCTATCGTTGGTCCCGAACTGGCGCCGGCGGCCGCAGCGTCTGCCGTTGCGGGGGCGATGTCCTTTCTGCCGATGGCATCTGCTGCCGGGGGCTGGTTCGACGTCCCATTCGACGGCGCCCTGGCCGAGTTGCACAAGAACGAAATGGTGCTTCCGGCATGGGCGGCGCAACCGCTGCGTTCATTGCTCGGCGGGGGCGCCAACTCGAACGCCCCGATCGCGGACAATGACCGCAGATCGTCCGGCGGTGGCTATCACTACCATGACCACAGCGCGCGCGGGCTGACCGAGGCGCAGATCATCGCCAACCGCAACGCCTTCGCCAAGGCGATGAAGATGGCGCACCGGGAAGGCAAGCTGGGGTTCGCGCTGCCGGCCTAGCGCGTTGGCAGGGAAAATGAGATCGACGACCCGCCGAATGTCCCGACGCTGGCGGAAATGCCGGACGCCGATCCTGCTGACATCATCGCTCCGCAGATCGTAACTTCTCCGGAAGTGCCGGATGATACGGTCGGATCCGCGATGGAGCCGCTGATGTTATCCGGGACGATGATCTGCTTCTGAATAGTGTCGTATCGGCGGTAAAAAGCAAGTCGATCCGGACCGACGCAAGCCTGGCCGAGGACGGCAGTCGCGATGTCGAAAATGTGGGTTTCGTCCCACTCCTCTTTGGTTCGCGCGAGCAGAGGTGCCTCCTTCGGGAAGAACTTGATCTCGCTCACATGCTCGCCGTCGGAAAGCCACAGCTGGGCTCGCACGATATTGGGTCCGAACAGGTCACGGTCTTTTGGGCCGAACGCCACGAGGAATTCCACCAGCTGGGGAATCGGGCGTCCATCGATGTCCCGCTCGACCGACCCCGGCAGTTTGAAGCCGCCGCCCATCCAGAGCGGTTCGGTCGTGATCGCGACGCCGAAACTCAGGCTGGCGAGGCAAGTCACCGCATCGGCGCCAAGGCATTTCCGGGATTGGGGATTGGCTCGCAGCTGGTCAACACGGACCTTGATCGCGGCGACTGCAGCGGCGTTCTGCTTTCTGTCCTGACCGTCGGCCGTAGCCGATGTCGTCATTACCATCAGCGCGACCGGCGCCAGTAACCACTTAAGCATCGTTACCTCCTCCCGCTGGACATAGCCTGCGCGCGGGCTGGGTGCAGCGTCAAGTCGCGCGATCGGTCACGCCATTGCGGCGCGCGGCCGACTTCACACGGAGACCACCTTGCCAGCACTCTACCTGCCGACACGCTGGCTCATCACCTCCGATCCATCGATCGACGATCCAGACGTGTTCCCGGAACTCATCGGGCAATCGTTCCTGGTCGCCAAGACCCCAACCTGGGCGACGAAGATCGCGACCACCTCGTCCGGCCGGGAACGGCGCCGCAAGACCTGGTCCTATCCGCGCTGGCAGTTCAAGGTCGCCTACGAGGTGCTGCGCGATCTCCCGGCAACCCCGGACCTCGACCGGCTCGCCGCCTTCTTCCTGCTCCATGCCGGGCAGTATCAGGAATTCTTCTTCTACGATCCGGGCGACAACACCGTCACCTCGCAACGCTTTGGCACCGGCGATGGCGTCACCACGACGTTCCAATTGACCCGCTCGATGACCTTCGGCGGCTCGACCTTCACTGAACCGGTCGGCGGCGTTCTCGGCACCCCGACGGTGTTCGCTGACACGACCCCGATCTCCGCATTCACGATCGGCCCGCGCGGATCGATCACGTTCACGACCGCGCCGGCGAGCGGCAAGGCTCTGACCTGGACCGGTCGGTTCATGTTCGTGTGCAGGTTCGATGACGACACCTTGGAGCTCAATCAGATGATGCAGAGTCTCTGGTCGCAAAGCGGGCTCTCCTTCACCTCGACCAAGGGCTGACCAATGAAAGCGGCTCCCGGCCCCCTCATCACCCTGCTCAACTCGGGCGCCGACTTCCAGATGGTCGATCTCTGGACGATCACGCTGCGCGGCGGTTCTGTGATCCGCTGGTCGAGCGCCGATGTTCCTGTTGTGTCCGGTGGCCATACCTATGTGTTAGGCCCGGGCATCGAGAGGCAGGACATCAGCGAGAAAATCGGGCTCGATGTCTCCACCGTCGACATGGCGATCACCGCCAACGCCGACGATCTGATCAATGGCACCGCGATCATCCCGTTCATCAGGGGCCACGGCTTCGATGGCGCCAATGTCCGGCTCGATCGCGCCTTCCTGACCGACTGGAATCTGCCGGTCGTCGGGAGCGTGCTGCGGTTCTCCGGTCGCGTCACCGCGATCTCGGCGATCACCGGCAACTCGGCGACGATCACGGTGTCATCCTGGACCGTGCTCTTGAACGCCAACATGCCGGCCAACCTCTACCAGGCGGCCTGCCTCCATGCCGTCTATGACGCCGGCTGTGCCCTCAATCCGGCATCGTTCGCGGTGACAGGGACTGTCAGCGCCTCCCCTGTGCCGACGCAGACCGTGTTCGATACCAGCTTGACGCCGACGGCCAACGATTTCGCGCAGGGGCGCATCGTGTTCACGTCCGGACCCAATACCGGCATCTCGGCGACGGTCCGGTCCAATGATAGCTCCGGCCTGATGACGATGGTGTCGCCGCTGCCGGTCGCGCCGACATCGGGCGATGCCTTCACCGCTTATCCGGGCTGCGATCTGACGCAGAGTCGATGCACGACGCGGTTCAATAATCTCGGGCGGTTCAAGGCAACTCCCTATGTCCCGGTCCCGGAAACCGCGTTCGGATGACGCGCGAGGATGTCATCGCCGAGGCGCTGGCCTGGGAAGGCACGCCATATCATTCCCACGCTGCGATCAAGGGCGTCGGCACCGACTGCGCGATGTACCCGCTGGCCGTCTATCGGACGGTGGGATTGGTCCCGGAAGGCCCCAACCCGGAATATTCGCCGCAATGGATGCTGCACCGCGACGACGAACAATATCTTGGCTGGGTCCGCCAATATGCCCGCGAGATACCGCGCAAACGGGTCGAGCCCGGCGACTTCGCGATCTGGAAGTTCGGGCGCTGCTTCAGCCACGGTGCGATCGTGCTCGACATGCCGGAAGTGATCCACGCCGTGATCCGTGGCGGTGGCGTCGTCCGCGGTAACGTCGATCGCGATGAGGAATTGCGATCGCGTCCGGTCAAGTTTTTCACGCTGTTTGGCAGTTAAGCTTTCCGCGGCAAGCGCCCGACGTAGACCGATAGCGCCTCAGGTAGCGGGTGCCTGGCTTCACGGAGAGCGCCAAATGCCGCGCGCAGCGATGCCTCTGCTTCGTTGAGACTGGGGCGCGGGTCGCGGTCATTCGGCCATATCGACATGGATGAAAGGTAAGACGTTCCATCATGGGCGGCAAGACCACCGCGACCACCGCGCCGAAGCTCAACGGCATCCAGGTCCAATCCAGCACGCTCGGTCTCCCCATCTCCTTGGGCTGGGGCCGTGGCCGGATGAAGTGCAACCTGATGTGGTACGGCGCCTTCACCGCGACGGCACACACCACGAAGACGGGCGGCGGCAAGGGTCTCGGCGGCGGATCGAAGAACACGACCTATACCTACACCGCGTCGATCATGATGGGCATCTGCGAAGGCGGCTCGACCGGCATCCAGGGCATCCGCACGATCTACAAGGACACGTCGGTCCTGACCTCGCTCTCGGCCGCCGGGCTGAGCCTCGCGACCGGGACGCCGACGCAAGCGGTGTGGAGCTATCTCACCTCGAAGTTCCCGGCCCAGGCGATCCCCTATAGCGGCATCTCCTATGTCTATGCCCAGGATTACGACCTCGCCGACAGCGCCAACCTGCCGAACCACAGCTTCGAGATCGACTTCGCGACCCAGCTCGGCGGCGGCGTCTGCGATGCCGATCCCAAGGACATCATCACCGACTTCCTGACCAACCCGGCTTACGGCGTGCCGATGTGGGGATCGGGCTTGATCGGCGATCTCAGCGACTATTCGCTATATTGCCGCGCCAACAACCTGTTGCTCTCCCCCGTCCTCGAATCGCAATCGAGCGCGGCGTCGATCATGGAGGAATGGCTGACGGCAACAAACTCGGCCGTGTTCTGGTCCGAGGGTGTGCTCAAGATCCGGCCCTATGGCGATGCATCAGCGACCGGCAACTCGGTCACCTGGAATCCAAACCTAACGCCGGCATATGATCTCACCGAAGACGATCTGATCGTCGACGACAGCGGCAACTCAGTCTCGATCGAGATCGTCGACCAGTCGGACGCCTATAACGTCGTCCAGTTCGAGTTCCTCGACCGCGCCAATCAGTACAATGTCGGCATCGCGGTCGCGCAGGATCTCGACAACATCGTGACCTATGGCCGGCGCAAACAGGACCCGACGACGGTCCACTCGATCTGCGACGCCGCGATCGCGCGCCAGGCGGTCCAACTCTACGGCCAGCGCGTCCTCTACACCCGCGAGAAATACACCTTCAAGCTGCCGTGGAACTTCGCGCTGCTCGAGCCGACCGATCTCGTCACCCTGACGACAACCACCGATTCGCTGCAGCTGAACCGCCAGCTGGTCCGCATCACCGAGATTTCCGAGGATGCCGACGACCTCCTATCGATCACCGCCGAGGGTGTGCCTGTGGGCGTCGCCTCCGCGGCACAATATGCCTCGCACTCGGGCTCCGGCTATTCGCCGAACACCGAGATCGCGCCGGGCAGCGTCTCGACGCCCTGGCTGTTCATCGCGCCGCCGAACCTTGCCGGGCTCGATGCCGAGGTGTGGGTGGCCGCTGCCTCGACATCGGCGACCTGGGGCGGCTGTCAGGTCTGGATCAGCACCGACGGCAGCAATTATTCCATGGTCGGTACGATCGACGGGCCGGCGCGCTACGGCACCCTGACGGCCACGCTGGCAGCCGGCGCCGATCCTGACACGACCAATACCTGCGCGGTCGACCTCTCGACCAGTCTCGGCACGCTCGAAACTGTCAGCACGACTGACCGCGATGCCGGGGTGACGCTATGCCTGGTCGGCGATGAGGTGATTGCTTTCCAGACCGCGACCCTGACCTCTGCCAACCACTACAACCTGACCTCGCTACGCCGTGGCCAGCGCGGTACGACCTCAGGCTCGCATTCGAGCGGGACCAGTTTCGCCCGGCTCGATGACGCGATCTTCAAGTTCGGATATGACCCGGCGAACGTCGGCGATACGATCTATGTTAAGCTGGCGTCGTTCAACATCTACGGGCGCGGCCTGCAGGACCTCTCGACGGCCACCGCTTATTCGATCGCGATCACGTCGGCGCCCGGCCGCCCGGCCTATCGCGATGTCAAATACCAGCGCTCCTTTCCGCGCCCGGCGACGCCGACCGGCGACAATCCGTCGGGCTGGTATGACAATGTTCCGACCGGCGACGGCTCGATCTGGCAGACGACGGCGACCAAGACATCGCTCGGTACCGTCATTGGGGTGTGGTCGACCCCGACGTCCATCTCGGGCATCACGCCACGCGGCGATTACAGCGCGACCGCGACCTATTATGCCAACAACACCGTCACCTATGGCGGCGGCACCTATGTGGCGACGCAGGACAATTTCTCCGGCCACGCGCCGACCGGCACCGCACAGGCCAACGCCTATTGGGACGTCTATGCCGCGCCGGGTGCGGCAGGAACGCCGGCGACGCCTCCGGGGGCCTTCTCCGCCACAATCAACCTGACCAGCGGATCGGCCGTCAATCTCCGCTCCCTGGCTGACGCAGCGGGCTATACGGGCAACTCCAACGCCACGGTCACCTTCAACGTCCCGAACGGCGTCACGGTCCGTGGAACGGCAGCTGGCGGCATCGGCATCGATACCGGGACGTGGCCGACCGGCAGCTACACGATCGCGCTGACGCTGGTCGTGCAATCGGGCGGCATCGTCGACGGCGGTGGTGGTGATGGCGGCCTCGGCGGGTTCGGCAATGTCGGCGGGGCCGGCGGCGATGCCATCTATGTCCGTGTCCCGATGA
>Ga0157373_10000984_pt1 | contig 22034 bp, 20 predicted proteins | sample C65metaG_FD_113460 | JGI IMG/M metagenome (GOLD analysis project Ga0157373, IMG submission 113460) | Corn rhizosphere microbial communities from Kellogg Biological Station, Michigan, USA - C6-5 metaG | ecosystem: Host-associated > Plants > Roots > Rhizosphere > Soil | place: USA: Michigan... | reverse complement strand
GCGACGCTGTTCATCGCCCAGGCCTACGGCATCCAGCTCGACTTCCTGCAGCAGATCACGATGCTGCTGATCCTCATGGTGACGAGCAAGGGCATGGCGGGCGTACCGCGCGCGTCGCTCGTCGTCATCGCCGCGACGCTCGCGACGTTCAACATTCCCGAGGCGGGACTGCTGCTGATCATGGGCGTCGACCAGTTTCTCGACATGGGCCGCTCGGCCACGAACGTCGTCGGCAACAGCATCGCGACCGCCGTCGTCTCGAAATGGGAAGGCGAGCTCCGGCCCGAGGCGGTCGGCCAGGCGGAAGTCGATGCCGACGAGGGCGTCATCGCCCCGGCGGCGGCCTAGCGGAGGCTCCGGTGCGCCGGACGCGCGCTTTGGCGGTCGTGCTCGTCGCGCTTGCGGCGGGCTTCGCTTCGGCGATCACCTCCGCGCAGGACGCGATCGGCGTCGAGCGGCTGACCGGAACGCTCGCCAAGGTCAAGGCCGCCCGAGCCGTGGCGATCGGCGTCCGCGATGCCTCGGTCCCGTTTTCCTATGTGGGGCCGGCCGGCATGCCGATCGGATACTCGATCGACCTTTGCCGCGCGATCGTCGACGAGATCCAGGAGGAAATCGGTGCGGGTGACCTTGCCCTCCGGTTCGTGCCGGTGAGCCCGCAGAACCGCATTGCGCGCGTGGTCGACGGAACCGTCGACCTGGAGTGCGGGTCGACCACCCGTAACGCGGAGCGGCAGAAGGAGGTCGCGTTCTCGCCGGTCTTCTTCGTGAGCGGAACGAAGCTGATGGTGAGGCGAGGCGCGCCGTTCCGGTCGTATCGCGACTTCAAGGGACGAAGCGTTGCCGTGACCGAGGGAACCACCAACGAGGCCGCGATCGCGGCGCTCGACGCCCGCGAACGCCTCGGCATGAAGATCGTGCGCTTTCGCGACCACGACCAGTCGTTCGCCGCGCTCGCGAGCGGCAAGGTCGACGCGTGGGCCGGCGACGATGCGCTGCTGTATGCGCAGGCGGCCGGGTCGCCGCATCCGCGCGAGTTTGCGATACTGAGCGAATACCTGTCGTACGACCCCTACGGCATCATGTTCCGCAAGAACGATCCCGCGCTCGCGGCCGTCGTCACGCGCACGTTCGAGAAGCTCGCGGCATCGCGGGAGCTTGCGCGGATCTACGACCAGTGGTTCCTGCGCAAGCTCCCATCCGGCGTGACGCTCGGCATCCGCAGAAGCCCGCAGCTCGAATCGATCTTCGAGGCGCTCGGTCAGCCGACGGAGTAGGCGGTGCAGCCCGCGAAGACGCGCATCGAACATGACCTGCTCGGCGATCGTGCCGTGCCGGCGGAGGCCTATTTCGGCGTCCACACGCTGCGCGCGGTCGAGAATTTTCCGATCACCGGCAACCCGATCTCGATCTATCCGGACCTGATCCGCGCGCTCGCGTGCATCAAGGAGGCGGCCGCGCTCGCGAACCATGCGCTCGGCATGCTCGCCCCCGCGAAATGCGACGCGATCGTCGAGGCATGCGGCGAGATACGTTCCGGCAAGCTGCACGAGCAGTTCGTCGTCGACGTGATCCAGGGCGGCGCCGGCACCTCGACGAACATGAACGCGAACGAGGTGATCGCGAACCTGGCGCTCGAGCACATGGGCCATGCCAGGGGCGAGTACCACCACCTGCACCCGAACGAAGACGTCAACATGAGCCAGAGCACGAACGACGTCTATCCGACGGCGCTCAAGCTCGCTGCCTATTTCGGCATCTACCGGCTCGTCGACGCGATGGCCGTGCTGCGCCGCGCATTCGAGGCTAAGGCGGAGGAGTTCCGCGACGTGCTGAAAATCGGCCGCACCCAGTTGCAGGATGCCGTGCCGATGACGCTCGGCCAGGAGTTCTCCACGTACGCGGTGATGCTCGGCGAGGACGAGGAGCGCCTCAAGGAAGCCGCGACGCTCGTGCGCGAGATCAACCTGGGCGCCACCGCGATCGGCACCGGCATCAACGCGCATCCCGAATACGCGGATCTCGTCTGCCGGCGCCTGTCGGAGATCACCGGCGTGCCGCTCGTCACGTCGCCGAACCTCGTCGAGGCGACGCAGGATTGCGGCGCGTTCGTGCAGCTCTCGGGGGTTTTGAAGCGCGTCGCCGTCAAGCTGTCGAAGACGTGCAACGACCTGCGCCTGTTGTCGAGCGGGCCTCGCGCGGGGCTCGCCGAGATCAACCTCCCCGCGATGCAGGCGGGCTCGAGCATCATGCCGGGCAAGGTCAATCCGGTGATCCCGGAGGTCGTCAACCAGATCGCGTTCGAGGTCATCGGCAACGACGTCACCGTCAGCTTCGCCGCCGAAGCCGGCCAGCTGCAGCTGAACGCTTTCGAGCCGATCATCGCCCACAGCCTGTTCAAGAGCGTCACGCATTTGCGCAACGGCTGCCTGACGCTCGCCGAACGCTGCGTGCGGGGCATCACCGCCAATCGCGAGCGACTGCGCACGCTGGTCGACAATTCGATCGGCGTGGTGACGGCGCTCAATCCATACATCGGCTATGCGAACGCGACGCAGATCGCGCAGGAAGCGCTCGCGACCGGCCGCAGCGTCACCGATCTCGTGCTCGCGCAGGGGTTGCTGTCGCGCGAACGCCTCGCCGAGATCCTGCAGCCGGACGTCTTGACGAAGCCGCGGCCGATTCAGCAGACGCGCGAATAACAAGAGGAAAGCGGATGGCGATGGTCGAAGTGAAAGTCCCCGACATCGGCGACTTCAAGGACGTGCCGGTCATCGAGGTGTTCGTGAAGCCGGGCGACACGGTGAAGCCCGAGGATCCGCTCGTCACGCTCGAGTCGGACAAGGCCACGATGGATGTGCCGTCACCGGCCGCGGGCGTCGTCGAGTCGCTGCGCGTCAAGGTGGGCGACAGGGTTTCGGAAGGCAGCGTGCTGGCATTGCTCGCGAGCGAGCAGGGCGCTTCGGCGGGAGGTCCCGCGACGAAGGCGCAGGCGCCTGCGGCGGCAGCGCCTGCCAGCCCGGCTGCGCAGCGTCCCGCAGCGCCGGCGTCTGCACCGGCGGGTGCGGCCGCAGCTGCACCGGGAAAATCGGCGCCTGCACCCGCCGCCGCGCGTTACACCGGAGGCGCCGACATCGAGTGCGAGATGCTCGTGCTGGGATCCGGTCCCGGAGGTTATTCGGCGGCGTTCCGCGCGGCCGACCTCGGAATGAACACGGTGCTGGTCGAACGCTACGCGACGATCGGCGGCGTCTGCCTCAATGTCGGCTGCATTCCGTCGAAGGCGCTGTTGCATACGGCGGCGGTCATGGACGAGGTGAAGACGATGGCCGCGCACGGCATCACGTACGCCGCGCCGCAGGTCGACCTCGCGAAGCTGCGCACGTTCAAGGACGGCGTCGTGAAGAAGCTGACCGGTGGTCTCGCCGGGATGGCGAAGACGCGCAAGGTGCAGATCGTGCGCGGCGTCGGCCGCTTTCTCGATCCCAATCATCTGGAAGTGCAGATGACCACGGGCGCCGGTCGTGACACGACGTCCGAGAAGAAGACGATCCGCTTCCAGAAGGCGATCATCGCCGCAGGCAGCGAGGCGACCAGGCTGCCGTTCATGCCCGACGATCCGCGCGTGGTCGATTCGACCGGCGCGCTCGCGCTGCCGTCGATTCCGAAGCGCATGCTGGTCGTAGGCGGCGGCATCATCGGCCTCGAGATGGCGAACGTCTATTCGTCGCTCGGCAGCCGCATCGACGTCGTCGAGATGCTCGACGGCGTGATGACGGGGGCCGATCGCGATCTCGTGAAAGTCTGGGAGAGGAAGAACGCATCGCGATTCGACAGCGTGATGCTGAAGACGAAGACGGCGTCGGCCAAGGCCGTGAGCACGGGCATCGAGGTCGCGTTCGAGGGCGAGAAGGCGCCGGCGGCGCCGCAAGTCTACGATCTCGTTCTGGTCGCCGTCGGTCGCACGCCCAACGGCAAGGTGATCGACGCGGCCAAGGCCGGCGTCGCCGTCACCGACCGCGGCTACGTGCCGGTCGACAAGCAGATGCGCACGAGCGTCGCACACATCTTCGCGATCGGCGACATCGCGGGTCCGCCGATGCTCGCACACAAGGCGGTGCACGAAGGGCACGTCGCCGCCGAGGCCGCGGCCGGCCAGCCGTCGTATTTCGACGCGAAGCAGATTCCTTCGGTCGCCTATACCGATCCGGAAGTCGCCTGGACAGGCGTCACGGAGGACGAATTGAAGGCGCAAGGCGTGAAGTACGGCAAGGCGGTGTTTCCATGGGCAGCGTCGGGGCGCGCGATCGCCAACGCGCGCGACGAAGGGTTCACCAAGCTGCTGTTCGACGAAACAACGCACCGGATCATCGGCGGCGGCATCGTCGGCACGCACGCGGGCGACCTGATCAGCGAGATCGCGCTCGCGATCGAGATGGGCTGCGATCCGGTGGACATCGGCAAGACGATCCACCCGCATCCGACGCTGTCGGAGTCGATCGGCATGGCCGCCGAAGCGTTCGAGGGTGTGTGCACCGATCTGCCGCCAACAAAGAAGAAATGAGCCGGGCGGCTTGACCCATCGCGTCGTCATCGTCGGCGGCGGCGCCGGAGGTCTCGAGCTCGCGACGAAGCTCGGCGACAGTCTCGGTCGCCACAAGCGGGCCGACATCACGCTGATCGAGCGCGCCCGCTCGCACTTCTGGAAGCCGCATCTGCACGAGCTCGCCGCGGGCAGCATGGACCTGCGCGTCTACGAGACCGACTATCTCGCACAATCGCATTGGCATCACTTCCGCTACCTGATCGGCGCGATGACCGGCCTCGATCGCGGCGCGCGGCAGGTGCACGTGGCGCCGTTCGTCGACGAGGACGGCGACACAGTGACGACCGCGCGCGGGATTTCCTACGACACGCTGGTCATCGCCGTCGGCAGCCGGACGAACGACTTCGGAACGCCGGGCGCGCGCGAGCACGCGATCGCACTCGACGACCCGGAAGAGGCCGAGCGCTTTCATCGCCGCCTCGTCAACGCGTACATGCGGGCGCACACGCAAACCGAGCCGCTGCGGCCGGAGCAGCTGAAAATCGCGATCATCGGCGCGGGCGCGACCGGTGTCGAGCTCGCCGCCGAGCTGCACAACACCACGCGCACGCTCGTCTCGTACGGCCTCGACCGCATCGATCCCGACCGCGACATTCGCCTGATCGTCATCGAAGCGGCCGACCGCATCCTGCCGGCGCTGCCGAAGCGGCTATCGGATGCCGCGCTCCGGCTCCTCGAAGACATGCGCATCAGCGTGCGGACGTCCGCGCGCGTAGCCGAGGTCGTGCCCGAAGGCGTCCGGCTCGCGAGCGGGGAGCTCGTGCCGGCGGAGCTCGTCGTCTGGGCCGCCGGCGTCAAGGCGCCCGACTTCCTGCGCGATCTCGACGGGCTCGAGACGAATCGCATCAACCAGCTCGTCGTCCAAGCGACGCTGCAGACGACGCGCGACGACGACGTGTTCGCGATCGGCGACTGCGCGGCATGTCCGTGGCTCGGCAAAGAGGGTGCAGTCGTACCGCCGCGCGCGCAGGCCGCGCACCAGCAGGCGTCGCACATGGTGAGGCAAATGCGGCGACGGCTCGCCGGGAAGCCGCTGCTGCCGTGGCGGTATCGCGACTTCGGCTCGCTCGTCTCGCTCGGCGAGTACTCGACGGTCGGCAACCTGATGGGGACCCTCACGGGTGGTAACCTGTGGGTCGAGGGCTTGTTCGCGCGCATGATGTACGTGTCGCTCTACAAGATGCACGAGCTCGCGCTGCACGGCTTCTGGAAGACCACTTTCGACACGCTGGCGCGCCTCATCACGCGGCGCACCGAGCCGCACGTCAAACTGCATTGAAGGCGAACCGGCGCACAGCTTCGGACCCGGGGGATCCGCCGGACGCGGCGCGGTCGCGCCCTGCACCCGAGTCACCGGCCGGCATCGACGCCGGCGCGATTCGCTTCGGCAGCGACGCGATCGCGCTGACGATTCGCGCGCTCGGCATACCGTACCTGGCGCTCAATCCCGGGGCGAGCTATCGCGGCCTGCACGACAGTCTCGTGAACGTCCTCGGCAACGAGCGGCCGCAAATGCTTTTGTGCCTGCACGAGGAAAGCGCGGTTTCGATCGCGCAGGGCTTTGCCAAGGTCGCAGGCCGCATGATGGGCGTCGTCCTGCATTCGAACGTCGGCCTGATGCACGCGACGATGTCGATCTTCAACGCATGGTGCAATCGCGTCCCGGTGCTGCTTCTGGGTGCGACGGGTCCGGTGGACGCCGCGAAGCGGCGGCCGTGGATCGACTGGATTCATACGGCCGCCGACCAGGGCGCGCTCGTTCGCGACTACGTCAAGTGGGACGACCAGCCGGGCTCCATACCGGCCGCGCTGGAGGCGCTTGCGCGCGCCGTGCAGATCGCAACGACTGCGCCGCAGGCACCGGTGTATGTCAATTTCGACGCGGCGCTGCAGGAAGCGGAACTGGCCGATCCACCGCGCTTGCCGGACGTCGCCCGGTTTGCGCCGCCGCCTCCGGCGCAGCCCGATCCGGATGCGCTCGCTGCGGCGGCAAGCCGCCTTCGCGACGCGAATCGTCCGGTGATCCTCGCCGGCCGCGTCTCGCGCTCCGACGACGCCTGGCACGCGCGCGTTGCATTGGCCGAGCGCCTGCAGGCGCGGGTGATCACCGATCTCAAGGTCGGCGCCGCATTTCCGACGGATCATCCGCTGCACGCGGCGCCGCCCGGCGCGTTCCTCGCACCCGAGGCGATCGCCGTGCTGCGCGACGCGGACGTGGTGCTGGCGCTCGAATGGGTCGATCTCGCCGGCACGCTGAAGCAGGCGTTCGGAAGCGCGCCGGTTCCGTGCGCCGTCGTCAGCGTGTCGCGCGATGCGCAACTCGCGCGCGGCTGGAGCAAGGACCATTTCGGACTGCCGCCGGTCGACGTATACCTCGCGTGCGATCCCGATGTCGTCGTGCCGCAACTGGTGTCGTCGTTGGCGATCCGCTCGACAGCATCCGTCGACGACGTGCGGGTGCACGCTTCGCGCGCGCCGGCATCGGCAGATCGCGGCATGCCGGCCGTACCGCGCGACGCATCCACCGAAACGGAAGCGCACGACGACACGACGCTGACGCTCGCCCTGCTCGCCGACGCCGTGAACGCGGCCACGCGCGACGTCGACGTTTGCGTCACCGCGTTGCCGCTCGGCTGGCACGGCGCGTACCGGCATTTCCGCCATCCGCTCGACTACATCGGCCTCGAAGGCGGTGGCGGCGTCGGCGCCGGACCGGGCATTGCCGTCGGCGCCGCGCTCGCGTTGAAGGGCAGCGGCCGGCTGCCGCTTGCGATCGTCGGCGACGGCGATTTCCTGATGGGCGTCACTGCGCTGTGGACGGCGGTGCACTACCGGCTGCCGTGCCTGATCGTCGTCGCGAACAATCGCAGCTTCTACAACGACGAGTTGCATCAGGAGCGGGTCGCGAAGTCGCGCGGACGTCCGGTGGCGAACAAATGGATCGGCCAGCGCATCCGCGATCCCGACATCGATCTCGCGGCCATGGCGCGCGCGCAAGGCGGGTACGGCATCGGTCCTGTTGCATCGACCGCAGCGCTCGCCGATGCGCTCGCCGAGGGGCTGCGCCTTGCGGCAGAGGGTGCCGTCGTGGTGATCGACGCGCGCGTCGTGCCGGGTCACGCATGACCGACGCTGCAAACGCGTGCCCGCTGTCGGTTGCCGACGTGCTGCCGCGTCACCGCGACCTGTTCTACGCCGGCGCATGGCAGCGCGCGCAGGGCGGCTACGCACCGACGATGAATCCGGCGACCGGCGAGGACCTCGGCGTGTGTGCCGTGGCGAATGCAAGCGACGTCGACGCCGCCGCCAACGCCGCACATGGCGCGTTTGCCGAGTGGCGCCGGATGCGGCCGGTCGATCGCGGCGCGGTGATGCGCACGATCGCCGCGCGACTTCGCGCGCACGCCGACGAGCTGGCGCTGATCGACGCGGCGAACGGTGGCAACCCGGTGTCCGAAATGACGGCCGATGTGCATGCCGCGGCCGCGCAACTCGACTATTTCGCGGGCCTCGCCGCCGAGGCCAGGGGCGAAACCATCCCGATGGGCGGCGGTGCGCTCGACATGACGCTGCGCGAGCCCTTCGGCGTGTGCGCGCGCATCGTCGCCTACAACCACCCGTTGATGTTCACGGCCGCGAAAATGGCGGCGCCGCTCGCGGCGGGCAACACGGTGATCATGAAGCCGCCGGAGCAGGCGCCGCTGTCGGCATACCGGATGATGGAGATCACCGGCGACGCTGCACCGCCGGGGGTGATCAACGTCCTGACCGGCGGTGCGGCATGCGGGGAGGCGCTCGTTGCCCATCCGCTGATTCCCCGACTCGCGCTGATCGGCAGCGTCGGCACCGGGCGTGCGATCCTGCGCGGGGCGGCCGAGCGCCTGAAGCACGTGACGCTCGAGCTCGGCGGCAAGAACGCATGCATCATCTATCCGGACGCGGACGTCGACAAGGCGATCGCGGGTGCGGTTGCCGGGATGAACTTCACGTGGTGCGGGCAATCCTGCGGCTCGACGTCGCGTGTGTTCGTGCACTCGTCGCTGCACGAGCGCGTCGTCGCGGGAATCGTCGAAGCGACGCGCCGCTTCCGCCCGGGACTGCCGACCGACCGCTCGACGACGATGGGGGCGATCATCTCGCGCGCGCAGCTCGACAAGATCGAGCGCTACGTGAGACTCGGGCGCGAGCAGGGCGCGACGCTCGTTTGCGGCGGCGAGCGGCCGCCCGATCCGGCACTCAAGAACGGGTATTTCATGCCGCCTACCGTGTTCACCGGAGTGACACAGCCGATGCGAATTGCGCAGGAGGAGATCTTCGGCCCCGTCCTGTGCGTTTTGTCGTGGACCGACGAGGCACTCATGCTGGCCGACGTCAACGCAGTCGAATACGGATTGAGCTGCTCGATCTGGACGCGCGACCTCGCGACGGCGCACCGTACGGCGTCCGCGGTCGACGCCGGATACGTCTGGATCAACAACACCGGGCGTCATTTCCTCGGCGCGCCGTTCGGCGGTTACAAGCAATCGGGGCAGGGGCGGGAGGAATCGTTCGACGAGCTGCTGAGCTACACGCAGGTGAAAAACGTGCACGTCGCACTGTGAAGTACTCCCGGTGCAGATCATGACTTCCGCACAGGCGTGGGGTTTCGACCGATGAGCATCGCCGCACCGCCAGCTGCCGACAACGCGCTGGTCGAGAAGGTCGCGCTCGCCAACCGGATCCTGTACGACCAGGGGGTCGTGGACGGATTCGGCCACGTGAGCGCGCGGGATCCGGCCTCGCACGCTCACTTCCTGCTGGCGCGCAACATGGCGCCGGGGTTGGTGACCGCGCACGACATCCTGACGTTCGACCTCGACGGGCGCGCTCTCGACGCGGGCGATCGCCGCGTGTACCTGGAGCGCTTCATCCACGCCGAAATCTATCGGGCGCGCCCGGAGGTGCACGCCATCGTGCACAGCCATTCACCGAGCGTCATACCGTTCGCCGCCACGCGCACGCCGCTGCGCCCGCTCTATCACATGAGCGGCTTCCTCGGCGCAGGCACGGCGCTGTTCGAAATCCGCGACGTGGCCGGCAATACGGATCTGCTGATTCGCGACCAGGCGCTCGGCCGGGCACTCGCGGCGGCACTCGGTCCGCATTCGGTGGTGCTGATGCGCGGCCACGGGTCGACGGTCGTCGGCGCGTCGATCGAGCAGGTCGTCTACCGCGCCATCTATGCCGAAATCAATGCGCGCCTGCAATCGCAGGCGCTCGCGCTCGGCGAGCCCACCTACCTGAACGAGGACGAGGCGGCGCTCGCGGCGGCGACGAACGATACGCAACTGGCGCGCGTATGGCAACTGTGGACGCGTCGCGTCGGAGGAGGCGGGCAGTGTCGAAGCTGAGGCTGTCGCTGGCATGCTGGAACTACGATCGCGTGCGGGCGCTGATGGACGGCTCGGTGCAGCCCGACGGGATCGACCTCAACGTGCTCGAGCTGCCGGTCGAGGAAACATTCTTCCGCATGCTGCGCCACCGCGAATTCGATGCGGCGGAGATGTCGCTGTCGTCGTACACGGTCTCTCTGTTCCGCGAGCCGCGCCCGTTCGTGGCGATTCCCGTCTTTCCGTCACGATTCTTTCGCCACTCGTCCATTTACATCAACGCCGACGCGGGGATCAACGAGCCCCGAGACCTGGTCGGGAAGCGTGTCGGAACGCCCGAATACCAGATGACGGCGCCGGTGTGGATTCGCGGCATTCTCGCCCAGCACTACGGCGTTCCCGTCGACAGCGTCACCTACTGCACCGGCGGTGAGGAGGAGCCGGGGCGGGACGAGAAGATCAAGCTCGACCTGCCGCCGAACATCCGGATCGAGCGCATCGGCCCGACGCAGACGCTGGCGCAGATGCTCGCAAGCGGCGAGATCGACGCGCTGCACACGGCACGGATGCCTTCGACGTTCCACGCCGGCAACGCCAAGGTCAAGCGCCTGTTCGAGGATTACAAGAGCGTCGAGCAGCGCTATTTTCGCGAGACGGGCATCTTTCCCATCATGCACACGGTGGTGATCCGCCGCGACGTGTACGAGCAGAACCGCTGGGTCGCGCAGTCGCTGTACAAGGCCTTCGTCGAGGCGCAGAGGAGCACGTACGCGGACCTGGACGTCACCGCGGCGCTGAAGGCGATGCTGCCCTGGCTCACCGCCCACGTCGAGGAGACACGCGCGCTGATGGGCGCCGACTACTGGTCGTACGGCTTCGCACCCAACCGCGACACGCTGGTGACATTCCTGCGCTATCACCACGAGCAGGGCCTGTCGAAGCGCCTGCTCGCGCCCGAGGAGCTTTTCGCACCCGAGGCGATGGAGTCGTTCCGGATCTGACGGGGTCTGGTCAGACCATGTCCGGTCGTGAGAGGTCGCGCGCGGCGTAGCGGCCGAGCAGCGCGTTGAGGCCGATCGCGAGGACGAACAGCACGATCAGCAGCGCGTACATGCGCGGCATGTCGAACGTCGCATACGACTGGATGATCAGGTAACCCAATCCCTGGTTCGACAGCTTCGTCTCGGCGAGCAGCGTGCCGATGATGGCGATGCCGAGTCCCAGCCGGAGTCCGTTGACGACGGGCGTGCGCATCGCGGGCAGGTAGACGAGGCGTGTCATCTGCCAGGGCGAGGCGCGGAAGCTGCGGCCGACGCGAACGAGCACCGGCGCGATCTGCCGCATGCCGGCGGCGACGCTGATCACGATGGGGAAGAAGCACGACAGCGCGCCCATCGCGATCTTCGACCCCGGTCCGGTGCCGAACCACAGGATCATGATGGGAAAGAAAATGATCTTGGGCGTGGGACCCACGTAATGGATGAACGCCTCGTAAGCAAGAGACAGGAATCGGCTGCTGCCGAGCATGAGTCCGATCACCATTCCCGCGGTACCGCCGATCACGAGCGCGGCCGCGATTTCGCCGGCGGTGACCTTCAGGTTCCGGTAGAACGCGGGGTCGGACAGCGTGCGCAGCACGGCGCGCGCGATCACAGGCAGCGTCGGCACGACGTCCTGGAACAGCCAGCCCGACCGCGCAACGATCTCCCAGATCGCGAGCAGCACGGCGATGATCGCCGCGCGGAGCGCCCATACGCGCAGCGGCTGCGCGCGCGCCGGCGCCGCGAAATCTAGGCCGTACGCGGCAGCAGCCATTGCTCCGCCCGCTCCAGGACGACGAAGAACAGCACGCTGGCGAGAATCACGAACAGGATGGCGCCGTACGTGCCGGGAAGGTCGTAGCGCTCGGCGAGCTCGTTGATCAACTGGCCGAGGCCGCCGAAGTTGATCAGGAACTCGACCCCGACGATGTTGATCAGCATGAAGATCAGCCCGACGCGCAGTCCGACGAAGATGCTCGGCAGCGCCGCCGGCAGCAGGATCTTGCGAAAAAGCTGGGCTTTGCTCAGCCTGAAGCTGTGGCCGACGTCGAGCAGCACGCTGCGCGTGCCGGCTAGGCCCTCGACCGTCTTCAGGATCACGGGCGGCAGCCCGGCGACGAACGCGATCATCACGATCGTGGTCCCGCTGCGCCCGAAAATCACGAGGAACAGCGGGTACATCAGGACGATCGGCGCCGACGCGAGCGCCGCAACCGATGTTTCGCAGGCCCTGCGCAGCAATCGGAAGCGAAACATCAGCATGCCGAGCGCGATGCCCACGACGACGAGCAGCACGCTGGCCGCCAGCGCTTCCTGCGTCGTCTGCCAGAACCGATGCGGGACCGATTCTTCGGCGACGATGCGGGGAATCGCAGCGAGCACCTGCGACGGCAGCGGCACGACGAACCGGTTGATGACGCCCGCGCGAATCAGGCCTTCCACTGCGGCGAATGCGCCGATCACCGTGCCGAGGCCGAGCGCCGGCGCCGCAAACCGGCGGAACGCGGGGCCGGATAACGTCATTGCGGCTCGCCGCGGCGCAACGTCCGCGACTCGTCTTCGCGGATGCCGCGGCTCGCTTCCTCGCGCAGATCGTTCCAGATCTGCGCGACGTAATGGCCGAAGACGTCGCTGCCGACGACCTCGGACGTTCGGGGCCGCGGCAGGTCGATCCCGACCGCGCGCTTCAGGGTGCCCGGACGATACGTCATCACGAGCACGCGATCGGACAGTTGCACCGCTTCCGTGATGTTGTGCGTGATCAGCAGCGTCGTCTGGCGCAACTGCTGGTGGATTTGCAGCACCTTGTCGCCGAGGAGAAGCCGCGTCTGCTCGTCGAGCGCCGCGAACGGCTCGTCCATCAGCAGGATGCGCGGTTCCGACGAAAGCGTGCGCGCGATCGCGACGCGCTGCCGCATGCCGCCGGAGAGCTCGGCGGGGTAGCGGCGCTCGAAGCCATCGAGCCCGACCAGCGATACGAAATGCCGCGCCCGTTCATGGCGTTCGCGCTTGCCGATGCCCGCGATTTCGAGCGGAAACGCGACGTTGTCGATGACGGTGCGCCAAGGAAACGTCGATTCTTCCTGGAATACCATGCCGAACGCCGGATGCGTGCCCGACACCGTCTGCCCATCCACGGCGACCCGGCCCTCGAAACTTCCGGCGAGGCCGCCGATGATGTTGAACAGCGTCGACTTGCCGCAGCCGGAAGGTCCGATCAGCGAGACGAACTCGCCCTGCGCGACCGAGAACGAGACCCCGTCGACGGCGAGCAGCGAATCCTGGCCCTCGCCGAAGCGCTTGACGATGTCGGCGACGGTGAGGATCGGCGCGCCCGCGGCGGCGGGCGGCGTCGTCGGCGTTCCGGGTGCCTGCGGCGCGATGACGGGTGAGCGAACGAGCACGCGCGGGCGCTCGGCCGCTATTGCCGCGGCACGATCTGGACGAGCTCGGCGAGCTGCTCCTTCGTGAGCGGCTGCGCCGTGAACTTGAGCTCGACAGCATCCATGACGATCGTGTCGAGTCCGACGATCTTGTCCGGATCGATCGCCGCCTTGGGGAAGAAATCGTCGCGCACCCGCCTGGCCTTCGCCTCGGAAATGCCGACGAAGTCGGCGTAGACCTTGAGCGCGGCCGGATCGTTGTACATATAGTCGATCGTCTCGCGATACGCTTTCATGTAGCGATCGAAGACCGCCTTCTTCGATTGCAGCGCTTGCGCATTGGCGATCAGCAGGCGCACTGTCTGGCCCTTGAACACGTCGGCGTCGTTGCCGCTCGCGATGATGCGGATCTTCTTCTCGTCGAGCTGGTCGAGCCCGAACGGCGGCGCCGACCAGCCGACGTCGACCTGGCCCGACATGACCTGCGTGAGCGTCGACGACGGGCTTCCGGTGGCGACCGGCGTGGCCTTCAGGTCGTACTGCTTCATGAACGCCGTGACGATGCCGTTGGTCGACGAGCCCTTCGTCGAGTAAGCGATCGTCTTGCCGGCGGTGTCCTTCAGAGACTTGATCGGCGAATCCTCCCTCACGTACCAGAACAGGTCGCGCGCACCGGTCGTCTGCGCGCCGATGATGCGCACCGGCGCGCCCTTCGAGAACGACGACAGCGCGCCCATGACGCCGACGGCGACGCCGATGTCGACATTTCCTGAGATCACCGGCTGCTGCGTCTCGCCGCTGCCCTGCGTCCACAGGATCTCGAGCACGAGCCCGTGCTTCTTGAAGATGCCGGCGCGCTGCCCGACCTCCGAGACGGACGTGTCCCAGTTGCCGCGCTGGCCGATGGCGAGCTTCAGCGTGTCCTGCGCGCTCGCGGGCAGCGCGAGACAAACGGCGAGCACCGCAAAGGTTGCTCTTGCGAGGTGTTGCAGTTTCATGGGGGTTCCTCCGTCGGTGATCGTTGTTTTCGCGGCGTCGCCCGGGCTCGGGTGGGCCCGGGCGGGCGCATCACCCGAGCGCCGGCTCGCGCGCTGCGGCGGCGTTCGTGCCGCTCGGGAGCGTCCTCCAGTCGGCGTCCTTTGCGACAATGCCTTCGAACGATTGTAGCGTCGCGTACGGCGGTCGGCTCCCGGCCGTGCCGATCGCCGGCTCCCCGGCGGCGTGGCGCCGCACCGCATCGACCATCCGGCGCCGGAACTCGACGATCGCGAGGTCGCTCGCGCCAAGTCGCTCGGACGAGCGGTCCGCAATCGCCCCCATCGTTTCCCACATGGCCATGTCCTGCGTCGGGATGCCGCGCATGCCGGTGAAATCGCCGAGCCGCATCGCCTGCCGGTCCTGCAGGTAGCCGTTGTCGCGATTGCGCCGGTGACGGTAGTTCCGGTCGAGATCCACGCCGGGCTGCGCGCCACAGAATTTGCGCCAGGCCTCCTGGTCGATGCCCCCGCCTTCGCGGTCGCTCCACGCAATGAAGTAGAACATCGTGTGCGTGTCGTCGACGGGCACGTTGAGGATCGACAGGTTGTACAGGTTGTTGGGCGGGATCAGCACCGTGTACGGCGCGACGAACAGCGTCACGCGCAGGTAAACGTGAGTCTCGGCATCCTTGATCGGCCGCCGGATGGCGGCGTAGCGGAAGCCGAAGTCGGTCTGCTCCACGGCAAGGCGCGGTGCCTTGTCCGTCGAGGGGCGCGGCCACACGGTGGCCGTCGCCCTGGCGCCGTCGACGCGCGCAGGCGGCATGTCGGTCGCGTGCAGCGTCGAGCTGTGCGCCGAGTCGATCGCGCCCTCGAGCACTTGCGCCCAGTTCGCGTCGATGCGCATCTTCACGATGCTAATGCGCGTGGTGGGCGAGGGCGCCCACGCGGGCGGCTCGAACGGTGGAGGTTCGCCGCGCCCCGGGTAGGCCCAGACGAAGCCGCCGGCTTCCTCAGAACGATAGGCGGTGTGCTTCACTTTCGCCGCGAGACAGCTGGGCGGGGGCTCCGACGGCATTTCGACGACATTGCCGTCGACGTCGATCTTCCAGCCGTGGTAGAGGCAGCGCAGCCCCGACTCTTCGTTGCGGCCGAGCGCAAGCGAGGCGCGCCGATGCGGGCAATGCTCGCCGACGACGCCGAGCCTGCCGTCGGAGTCGCGGAACACGACGAGATCCTCGCCGAGCAACCGGGCGGGCAGTGGCGTGCCGTCCGGCTCGCTCACCTCCTCGGACATGCAGATCGGGAGCCAGTGCGCGCGCATCAGGCGCGCCATCGGGGCATCGCCTTCGACGCGGCACAACAGGTCGTTCTCTTCGGCGGTCAGCATGGCGATCTCTGCGACGAAGCAGGGGGGTCGGCTCGACTGCGAGCCGGCGCTTCGTCGCATAATGTTAGGCGTCTAAGTAACGATACCGCGGGACTAGCGGCGCTGTCGAGCCGCGGCCGATGCAGCTCGCGGTGCCTCGATGCCTGAAGCCGTCTCCGAAAACGCGGCCGGCGAGCCATGAGCGAGCGATATCCACCGCTGATGCCGTTGACCGTCGCGCGCATCGTGCCCGCCGCGGCAGGCATCCACGCGTTCGAGCTCGTCGCGGCCCGGCGGCAGGAACTGCCTCCGTTCACGCCAGGTGCGCACGTCACCGTGCAGGCGCCGAACGGGCTGCTGCGCAAGTATTCGCTGGCGAACGATTGCGGCGAACGCCATCGCTACGTGATCGCCGTCAAGCGGGAGGCGGCGGGCCGCGGCGGCTCCGCCAGCCTCGTCGACGCCTGCGGCGAAGGCACAGTGCTTCCGTGCTCCGCACCGCAGAACGATTTCGAGCTCTCCGACAAGGCGAAGGAGTTCCTGTTCATCGCCGGGGGCATCGGGATCACGCCGATCATGTCGATGGTCCGGCACCTGGCGCTGCGCGACGGCCGCCGGTTCAAGCTGCATTACCTGACGCGCTCGCCGGAGGAAACGGCGTTTGGCGACGAGCTTTCCGCGCCGCTTTTTGCCGGGAACGTGGCGATCCACCACGACGGCGGCGATTCCGCGCGCTCGTTCGACTTGTGGCCGCTCTTCGAGCGACCTCGCGCGGTGCACGTCTACTGCTGCGGGCCGCGGGCGATGCTGCAGGCGGTGCGCGACATGTCGGGGCACTGGTCGGCCTCGACGATCCACATCGAGAGCTTCGCCGACGCGGGCACACTCGCCGTTGCCGGGGACCGGCCGTTCCGGGTGCGACTCGCGCGCACCGGCACGGCGGTGGACGTCGGCGCAGGCCAGTCGATCCTCGAGGCGTTGCGCGAGCATGGCCTTGACGTGCCGAGTTCGTGCGAGAGCGGCACCTGCGGCACGTGCCGCACGCGGCTCCTTGCCGGGGATGCGGATCATCGCGACCTCGTGCTGTCCGAAGCCGAGCATGCCGACAGCATCATGGTCTGCGTGTCGCGTGCGCGCTCGCCGGAAATCGTCATCGACCGATGAGCGTTGACGTCGCCTTCACCGCGCCCGGCACGGCGCCCGTTTTGCGCTGGGGCGTGGCCGGCCTCGGGCGCGCGTTCACGCTGATGCTGCCGACGTTCGTCCGCGACCCGCGCGTTCGGCTGGCGGCGGCTGCCGACCCGCGCCCCGAGGCGCGCGATCGGTTCGTCGCCGAGTTCGGCGCGCGCGCGCACGCGTCGGTCGACGCGCTGTGCCGCGATGCCGGCGTCGACGTCGTTTACGTCGCGACGCCGCACGGATTGCACGCCGAGCACGCGGTTCTCGCCGCGCGCAACGGCAAGCACGTGCTGGTGGAAAAGCCGATGGCGCTGTCGCTTGCGGAGTGCACGCACATGATCGAGGCGGCGCAAGCGGCCGGCGTACAGCTTTGCGTCGGTCACAGCCACAGCTACGACGCGCCCATTCACCGCACGCACGAGATCATCGACAGCGGTGCCTTCGGTGCCGTGCGCATGATCCAGGCGCTGTATTACACCGACTTTCTGTATCGCCCGCGTCGTCCGGAGGAGCTCGACACCGCGCGCGGCGGCGGCGCCGTGTGGAACCAGGCCGCGCACCAGGTCGACATCGTCCGCCTGCTGGGTGGCGGCCGCGTGGCGCGCGTGCGTGGGCTGACCGGCAACTGGGACCCGGACCGGAACACCGAAGGCGCGTACGCGGCGTTGCTGACGTTCGACGACGGCGCCTTCGCGTCGCTGACTTACAACGGATACGGTCTCTTCGACTCCGATGAATGGTGCGGCTGGACGAGCGAGCTCGGCATGCCGAAGGACGCTTCGGGCCATGGCGCCACGCGGCGTGGCCTCGAGAGGCTCGCCGAGCCGGCCGCCGAACTCGCGCTGAAGCACGCGCGCAACTATGGCGGATCGGCGTATCGGCCGTCGGCCGGCGAGCCGCGAACGCACGAGCACTTCGGGACGTTCATTGTCTCGTGCGATGGCGCCGACCTGCGCCCGATGCCGGACGGCGTCATGATCTACGAGGGCCGCGGCGCGCGCTTCGAGGCACTTCCGCCGCCTGCGATACCGCGGCACGAGGTGATCGACGAAATGCACGATGCGATCGCGACGGGAACGCCTGCACTGCACGACGGGCTCTGGGCGCGCGCGACGCTCGAGGCGTGCGCCGCAATGCTCGAATCCGCGCGCACCGGGCAGGACATTCGACTCGTGCATCAGGTGGCAGCGCCGAAGGGCGCAGCACCGGCATGACGCCGCGTGCCCGCGGTACGCGGTCTTCCAGGCAGGATGTCGCCGCGCGTGCTCGACCGCCGTCCCCGGCGAACGATGCGCAAGTGATCCTGCGGCATTGGCAGGAGGCGGTGCCCGACGATCGGCTCGCGCATCTGGTGAAGGACGCGACGCGTGCGCTGGTGCGCGCGCTGCACATCCGCCTCGCCCGTCACGGCGTGCCGTTCGGACACTGGACGTTCCTGCGCATCCTGTGGGAATCGGATGGCCTCACGCAGCGCGCGCTGAGCCGCGAGGCGGGCGTGATGGAGCCGACGACGCACGCGGCGCTCGCGGCGATGGAGCGGCTGGGCTACGTCGTGCGACGGCGCGCAGTCGGCAACCGGCGCAACGTCTATGTGTTCCTGACGCCGGCCGGGCGCGCGCTCAAGCGCAAGCTCGTGCCGCTGGCCGAGGACGTCAATCGCCGCGCAGTGCGTGGCGTCGCCGCTGCGGACGTCGCCGCGACGCGCCGCGCGCTGCTGGCGATCATCGAGAACCTGGCGCGCGACGAAGCGCCGTCCGCGTAGCGAAGCCGTACGACGAAGCAGGCGCCAATCAAGGCGGGCCGCGGCGCGCGCCACTTTTCGGAAACCCGCGGGAGCGAACCAGGGCTAGCGCGTAGGCGGCTCAGACGCCGAGACGAAGGGATCGGCATCGAACGCGGCGTGAAAGAAGTCGACCCATGCCTTGATCTTCGCGGAGTGGCGCCGAACCGTCGGGGACACCGCGTGAATCGGCAACGGCTTCGGCGGGTAGTCGACGAGAATCGCGCGGATACGCCGCGCACGGATATCGTCTCCGAAGAGCCAAAGGGGAGCGAACGCGATTCCCATGCCGTCGAGCGCGGCTGCGCGCACCGCCTCGGCGCTGTTCGATCGAAACGATCCCGATACCCGTACCGAGAAGCTTTGGCCGTCACGAACGTAGCGCCATTCGTCACGCGTCGCCAGCCCCGTGTACAGGATGCAGTCGTGCTGTTTCAGCTCGTCGGGATGCCGAGGACGGCCGTGGCGCTTCAGGTAATCGGACGTGGCGACGGTCACGCGATACGTCGTTCCGACGCGCCGCGCGAGCAGATTGTCGTGCGTCAGCTCGCCGATGCGAAAGGCGACGTCGATCCCTTCCTCGACCAGGTCGACGAAGCGATCGTTGAGTTGCAGGTCCACGCGCAGCAGCGGATGAGCCCGCATGAACGCACCTAACCGCGGCATCACCTGCGTCCGCCCGAAGCTGACGGACGTCGCAGCGCGAAGCGTTCCGGCGACTTCCTCGCGACCCGATCGGAACGACACCTCGGCGTTGCGAACCGCATCGACGATCGGCCGGCACTGCTCGTAGAAGCGCTGGCCCTCCGCCGTGAGCGACAGCTCCCGGGCCGAGCGCGCGAAGAGTTTGCCTCCGAGGTGTCGCTCGAGCGACGCGATCAGCTTGCTGATCGTCGGCTGAGTCGTCTCCAGCTCGCGCGCGACCGCAGAGAAGCTACCTCGCTCCACGCAGCGGATGAATGCCTTCATGGCGTTCAATCGATCCATCCGGCCGCGCTTATTCCATTCCAATCTGGAATACCGACTATAGGCGTTTGTCGCAGCGCTGGAAAGCGCCGACCTGTAAGCCTGCGGGGCGGGCCGGAGACCAACGCCTACTCATCGCGTCTCGCGACTCGAAAGTCATGCCCCTGATCGACACCCGCCAATTGCGCCAATGGGCGCCACTGCCCCTGCGACTGATCGTCGGATACGGATTCCTCGCGCACGGATGGGCGAAGCTGTCACGCGGGCCCGACGCGTTCGCCGTCGTCCTGCACACGATCGGCGTTCCGGCGCCGCACGTGCTTGCATGGGCGACGACGCTCGTCGAGCTTGCCGGAGGCTTCCCCATTCTGATCGGTGCTTTCGTGCCTTTCGCCAGCGTGCCGATGGCGGTCGTCCTGTTGACGGCGCTCGTGACGATCCACTGGCCATACCGGTTTCTTCTCGGTGTGAAGCTCGTCGAGGTGACCGCGACCGGCACGCGCTTCGGCACGGTGGGCTACGAAATCATCCTGCTCTATCTAGCGAGCCTTGCCGCGTTGGCGAGCGGCGGCGCGGGACGACTGTCGGTCGATGCCTGGCGGCAAGAACGGCTCCACAGGCTTCAGCGGTCGTGACGACGCGGACCGCTAAAGCCCGTGCACCGAAATCACCGTGCGCCGATCGCGTCGCGCGCCCCCACCGTGAATCCGTGTGTAATCACCAGCAGGAGTCTTCCATGAAACGACGCAGCAAGGCGCTCCTCGCAATCACGCTTCTCTCGCCTGGTCTGGCGTTCGCGGCGTGCGATGTCCGCAGCGGCTCCGCGACGGCGGCCCTCGTGGAGCTGTACACGTCGGAGGGCTGCTCGAGTTGCCCGCCCGCCGACAAGCGGCTTACCGGGTTTTCATCGGCCACGCACGCCATGGATAAGGTCGTGCCCCTCTCGCTGCACGTCGACTATTGGGACGACCTGGGCTGGAAAGATCCGTTCGCGCAGGCCGGGTTCGCCGAGCGCCAGCGCTGGCTCGTCAACGCCAACGGCCACAAGACCGTGTTCACGCCTCATTTCTTCGTGTCGGGAAAGGAAGTCCGCGACTGGCGCGGCGATCTGGCGCAGGAACTGAAGCGCGCGACTGCCGAGCCGGCGCGCGCAAACATCCGCCTTCGCGCCGAACCCGCGCCGAGCGGCACGATTGCCATCGCTGGCTCGGTGAGCTTGCCGAGCCCGAGCATCAAGGGAGACGTGGCGCTTTTCGTGGCGGTCACCGAAGACAAGCTCGTTTCGAACATATCCGCCGGCGAAAACCGGGGCGTGACGCTGCTGCACGATCACGTCGTGCGCGAATTGATCGGGCCGATCGCGCTGCAGGACGGCGACACCCGCCTCAAGCGAACGGTGACGGTGCGCCGGACCTGGAATGCGGCGGAGCTCGGTGTCGTCGCTTTCGTCCAGGATCGGCTAAGCGGACAGGTACTCCAGGCCGCAGGCGCTTCGCAATGCCTGGCGTGATGGGACCGACTGACATCGCGAACGCTTCGACAGCACATGGGCCGGCTTGCGCAGTGTCGGGCCGCCCCTGCCCGTTCGGCTGCATCCGACTCGTCGGGACGGCCGAAAGAACGGCACGCGCCCGTGCCGCCCCGAAGATCCATTTTGGAGAATTGAAATGAACAGACTCGTCGTCGCCGTGATTTCCGCATGCCTGATGAGCGCCACCACGGCCGTCCATGCGCAGGACAGCATGTCGAAGGATGCAATGTCGAAGGATGCAATGTCGAAGGATGCAATGTCGAAGGAGACTTCGAAGCCTTCGATGGCCAAAAGCGATTCGAACAAGAGCAGGCGAGCCAAGGACAAGACCGCGAAGAACGCGACCGGCGACAACGCGTCGCATCCCGCAATGCCCCGTGACTCGATGTCCCACGAGCCGATGTCGAAGGACGCGTCGAAGCAATAGCGTGGCCGCGGCGCGGCCGGCTCGCAAGCCGGTCGCGCCAAGCCGCGCACGCCTCGGTCGCAGACAGCGGATGGTGACGATCGGAAGCACGATGAAACGTACGATGACCACGAAGTGGATCGGCGGCATCGCGCTCGCCGCGGTGGCGTGACTGTGCGCCGCTGGCGCGCACGCTTCGGACCTTCTCGACCCACAGGAAGCCTTCGGGTTTTCCGCGGCGCCGGGCAATGGTGGGAAAACCATCGAGGCACGCTTCCGCGTCGCCGATGGCTATTACCTGTATCGCGACCGCTTCGGCTCCACCGCGAGCAACGGGACGAGGCTCGGCACCCCTGAATATCCGGCGGGCGAAACCAAACTCGACGAGACCTTCGGCCGTCAGGTGGCCGTCTATCGCGGCGATGTG
>Ga0157373_10000982_pt1 | contig 22058 bp, 16 predicted proteins | sample C65metaG_FD_113460 | JGI IMG/M metagenome (GOLD analysis project Ga0157373, IMG submission 113460) | Corn rhizosphere microbial communities from Kellogg Biological Station, Michigan, USA - C6-5 metaG | ecosystem: Host-associated > Plants > Roots > Rhizosphere > Soil | place: USA: Michigan... | reverse complement strand
GTGTGAAGACCGGGTACCTGCTTGGGATCTGTGCGATTTGTAGTGCGACGCTGGTCACGGTTTCCATTCTCACCGGAGGACACCTGGCGATGTGGAGCATGATAGCCGTCGGGTTCTTCAACTCAATTATGTTCCCGAGCATCTTCGCTCTTGGTGTCGCCGAGCTTGGGTCGTTGACGGCAAGCGGGTCCGGTCTCATAAATATGGCGATAGTGGGCGGGGCGATCATTCCACTGATCCAGGGTGCGATTGCGGATAGCATCGGGATCCACCACGCGTTCATACTGCCGGTGATCTGCTACCTGTACATCGTGTTCTACGCGCTGAGAGGCTCAAAGCCAAACAGCGAACGCTTCGCAACTGCTTAGGTATCTTGGAGAGACAGTAAGGAATCTGGCCATGCTGTTATTTCATGGAACGAATTCCAGTCCACCTCATACTCAATCGCGCGGCGTTGGTTGGTCTGCCGCATATGGTCTGGAGAGTTTTACGGAGGAATCATAAAGCTAAAATGGTCTATCTGGCGCGACACGGTGAGCACAGTCTGATTTGTTGTTCTCTCCTTAGGTATCGAGCTCCGGCGACTGTCTAAAAGCATGCAATCCGGAGCCGTTCATCCGCCCGCTTGTCAACCTGCTAATACCTACCAAGAGAGGAACCAATAATGCCCTGTGAGCCAGATTATCTTGCCAATTATTCTTGTCGTGCTTCGTGCTCATCAGTCAGAATCGGCAGGCGGAAGAGCCTCTTGTTCTCTACGAGGTAAGCGGTTTGATCGTCCTGCGAAGGTCTGTGTCGAGCGTCACCTTACCTCCGGCGGCGATGGAAATGATTCCCAGCGGTGCAAACGCATGGTCCACGCCGAGTGGTAACCTCGCTTGAGGAGTTTCGCGCGGGCCCGGCCACTCAACATCTCCCGTCGCGACTCGCGCAGGAATCAGCCAGTAGTCTCCCGTACGATAAAAAGTTGGCGTACCTGCGGCTGGATTACCGGCACCGCCGGGAAATTGGATCTGCACACCGTCTTCGAGCGTGAAGATCCAATTTGGATCCTTGTCTCCTGTGGTTTCCACCACCATAATGGCGTCCGACCGTTGGTCCCATCGTCGCATGAAAGGATGTTTTGTGGCGTCGGTTCCAACCTGAGAGGCGGGCGCCGTTTTTAAAGTCACTTCCATCGAGTCACGGTTTATTTCTTTTACCTGAAGCAAAGGCTCAGCGCGATTTTGTAACACGTAATCATCGTCGACGATCTCCACCCAATCATCTACTCGCAAGCCAAAACGACTCTCGCGGCCCAGGTCTCGGACCGTAACCACTTCACCTTGTACATCAACAATTGCGAAGAACACTGGGGCGTTCTCGCGCGACCATTTGAAGTTGGCTATCTTATTTATATCTGGCTTGTCGGCAGGCCTTGCAACTCCCGGATGATGAATCTCGACGCGATAGAGTTGGTTCTCTGCTCCGCGATAATGCGCTTCGGGTGAGATTATGCAGGGCTCGTCATCTGCTTTCGTTTTCAGTGCACGCGCACGCAGCATTCCCCGTACGGTCGGTGGATCGGCCAGAAACTGGAGAAAAGCATTATGGACCCGAGGTTCACGTGTCACGTTCTTGAGATGTTCTTCATCGATGGCTTTCAACTTCACTTGCCAAATAATCTGCGCGCGCGACCCCGTATCCGGCCCACGCAGAGCCACCTCGCGAATGCCATTTCGCTGTTCGTTCTCGTCTTCGTACGCCGTCACGTGACGTTCCCAAACGTCGAGATACGCGAGATAAGATCCGGCTGCAAGCCCATCCAAAGGTTCGGGTGAACCTGGTTGGGCCGTGTAGCGTGTGTTGCCATCGTTCTCGCAAAGAATGCCATCGACGTAGTAATGCCCCGGCGCGATATCGAAATCGCGCAACAAATCTCCGGCGGGTGATGCGATCTTGAAGGCGTCACCGACTCCACCATGTGGTCCAATCAGGTCGGCCGCCAGTCGCCGCGAAAAGTACCGAAGGATATCGCTCATCTCATTCGAGTCTGCATCCAAAAACACTCGGCCCTGTTGTTGGAACACGGCGCTGTAGTGCTTGGCCTGATCAAAAGTCATTCGTGTGAAATCACCCTGCATCATTGCCTCCTGTCTTAGTTCATGAGAATGATGGCGGCATCCATTCCCGCCGGCGAGTATTCGTCGAGTCGCGCGCGCAGATTCGCCAATCGCTGCGGCTGATATAGATCGTGGAACACACCCATCTCCGATTCGTCGTCAGCTCCGCGCGTGATTTCTGCGGCACAATCGTCGGCAAGCTGGCAATACTCAGGGCGTCCATAACGAGTGCTGTTGAAGCGAGGCTTGACTCTGGTTTCCTCGTCAATTTTTTCCTGACCGGATTTTTCCTTCGTAGCGAGGCCCGGTTGGCATTGATATCGCCGCGGGGTTCTGGAGCCGGGCGTGACATAGCAGAATCGCATGCAACCCTGTTGACTTCGCGCCACAGTGATCCTGCCTTCGAAGATCGAATTCTCGGCGAGGTCGATCGCGTGCGCCTGGACCTGACCAAAAACTGTCGAACGGACAATTCGCAATCGCGCATGTGCAACGAGGCAGCCGGACGCGCCAATCACTTCGCTGGTCGAATCAGTGGCATCCAGTATGCTGTCGCTTATGACGAGACATATCGGATCGACTCTGAAGTCATAACCGACTCCATAACAGCCCGACTCGGCGACTGCTGACGTCACATTCGCGTCGTATGTGTGCGTCTCATACGCGGGTCCGTTGTGACTCAGCGTATAAACCTGAATCGCACCGAGAATACTGTGCTCGATTTCGACGCGAGCGTACGGACAACGCAATTCCAGACTGGGTTCGGCGGGACGCGTCGGTTCACTGTTGCTATCGATGGTCCAACCGGGCACGAGCGTGCAATGAGTAATCCTGACGCGGGCTATTGCGCCTTCGATCGATACGCTTCGTCCACTGATCAAGAGTCCATCAAGCGTGAATCGGCTACCTTCGTCACCCTCGATCGTGAGTGCGTCCGGCCGGTCGGAATGCCAGTCAAGCAGACGAATCACTGGTCGCTTACCATTGGCCGCTCTCAGATGCAGGCTCTGGTTCTTATGCAAGTGCACGTTGATCTGTTCGACGTAAACACCGCTGTCTGTAATCTCAATTACGGCATGAGGATTGTCAGCAGCGTCGTTCTTGCGCCATTTTCGCAGCGCAGCCTTGATCGTGGCGAATTCTTGATCCGGTCCAACTCGGTAAAGCTTGTGGACTTCGGGTTGCGATATCGGGCGTTCGTATTCGCCGCCGCCGATGTTCGCACTGAAACCATAGTGATACGAGACCCATACGCCATCCTTGGGAATGTGAGCCGGTGGAAACACAATTCGCCCGAGTACCGGATCGACCGCGACGCGATCGCGGCGCGGGTGATAACGCCAGTTACTTAGATCGGCAGGTATGATTTTGCTCGCGGGTATCATTTCGCGCTGAGACTTCTCTTCCCGATTGCGCTTACGTTTGCGAATCCAAATCGCGACGCTTTTTCCTTCGCCGTAATATGCTTCGGACGCAGACGTCCTGCGAACTTCGTATACCTCGTCGTGCGACTCGAATGCCTGACGTCGAATCGCCACCGGCAAGTTAGCTTCATGCGCAATGTCAGTTGGTTCATCCTCGCGGACCGGTTTAGCAAACAGTGGTGAGTCGTTTCCCAACACGCTAAACGTGAAGCACTCCGGACCGATATCTTCAGCGCCATGTGCGCGGCTAAGCGTGACGGGATAAGACTTGAGCCGGCAGGCAAACAGGCCGACGCTGGGTATATTGTAGCGACCGGTGGCACGGGTCGAGCTTATGCGACGAAGATCAGCGGTGTGAGCAGTCTGATCGAATGGACCATCGATCAAACCCAGCGTCTTTTCACCGCGTACATCCACTGTTCCGCCTCGGCGCGCGTGAGGAAGATTTATATTTTCCGAACGACCGAGCAGTCTGAAGAACTCGACGGCGCGGGCGGGCCACCCGGCAACATCGTTAGCAAGCAACTCGAGTAACGCCAGGGTTCCTTTGTGACGCCGGAAGCGAATAGTGTTGGCTAGCTCCCGCCGCGGAATGAGAATCTTATTGCGTTCGCGATCGCGCGTGCTTCCTGAACCCCCGGGTTCGCCCGCCTCGTGAATCTGTTCCCATCCGATCAGATCACCAATGTAGGGCACCACCCACTCGTCACATGTTTCGATGAACCAATTCCGGTAGAGCTGTGCGATGTCTGCTTCAACTACATTGACTTGCTCTTCAATGACACGAAGCAACGCCTGCAAGGGATGACCTCGGTCAGCATCACGCACGCGATAGACGGCTGGCAGCAGGTTATATAAATGATCGGTATTCATGGTTACTCAATCAGGTTGACGATCAATGTATCCGGAACTGCCGGGGCCAGATAAGCCAACTGTGCCGGGCGAATCGGATCCGTGCTGGTCGACGGCAGCTCTGGAAGATTTACCGCTACACGTGGGGAGGGCTTTCCCTTTGTCACAATCTCTTGCGACGCATCGATCAGCTCGTTCGGAGTGCGCACAGTCCCGTCGAGATTTTTTTCCGCCACTCCGCCAAGTGCGTCCACGTCGACGTATGCAACTCCCCGCACAGACTGCATCGTGCTGATGACTTCACTCAAAAACACATCCTGGCCCAACTCACGAGCGTCGAAGCTAAAGGTCTGAAGTAATTTGGAGCGAATCCTGGGCGCGACTTTTTCCCACACGAAATCGGGAAGCAACTTAACGCGGGCGCTGATGACCAACAACTTAAGCTCTCGTACTGCCACGCTGACGGGCAACGCCGGATCGCCAAATTGGTTAAGAGCCAATCGCAGATTGTGCAGCACATCAGAGTCGGGCTCGATCGGGATATCGCCGGCGCCGGCAATGGTTACGTGGACAACCTCGCGGATACCGTTTGACAGCCGAGCCGAAAATGCTTTCCCGACCCCTCCAAAGGTGCGCGCAAAGTCGGCGTAGTCTCGCGTAGAAACCAGACGGTCCAGCGCCAGCACTGCGAGTGGCGCATTGCGACGAGCCTGATCGCGCGTTTCAGGATCCGCCCCACCACTCGCTCTTCGCGGATTGATCACTTCCTTAACGCTGAGTGGTCGCGCTGCGAGCTGCGTGATCTTTCCTTCGACTACATTGCCGCCCTTGCCCAGGCCCTGACGATACTTCGCGCGAACGTTTTCAACTCCTGTCGGTAACCTCGCCCCCTGTTTTCCATTGCCAAAAATGACGCTGGTTACTTCCGCATCGTTGCGCGTGGTGACAAACCGACGAGCGTCGGGTTGCAGACCAAAGATCGATTCAGCCTCGTGCCATTCGACGTCGTCGACAAAAACCTTCAACGTACTTTCAACCCCCGAGGGGGTCGGCGCTGAAACGTAAGTTAAGGGTGGCTGCTTGAGAGCAAATTGTTGCAGCGACTTGGCGCCATCCCCGTTGCCGAGCGTTTCCTGTTTACTCTCGCCGTGAGTTGCCCTGACTACATTTGCGTAGATCGTCACCTGGTTACGTGCGTAGCAATACTCAAGCTTCTTAGCGAGCTTGATGCGCGTGTGAGCAGTGTCACCAGGGATCTTTGGATCGAAGTCGTGAAGAACTTCGGCGAGCATTGCCAACTCGATTCCCTTGACACCGGCGACTGGGGTCTTAAAGGCGCCGATTATGTCTGTGCGTTCGCCTTCCACGATTACCCAGCGACCCGATTTCAGTTCGCTGTAGAGACCGTCGAGCACGATCCATCCGCCGTTCGTATCCGTCGTACAAATGTCTTCTTCGATCGGCTCTTCGACGAGCTGAAGCAATTCAGACTGAGCATAGACAACTGTCCGCCTGATAACATCAAACGGGTTTGCGATTGATTTGCCATCACTGGTTGTTACGGGGTTAGCTTTCAACCAGATTGCGTTGCTGGTTCCGGCGGTATCACGGAGTTCCAAACGCGTTGCTTTTCCGGGAAATCCATAAGCGCCACGTGAGATGACATCGGCTTTTGAGACTTGCGCGATCAAAAGCGGGAACTTTCCCAGCTGGAGCTCCCCGATACTAGCCGGCTTAATCGCTCCGGTGTCCACTACCACCAGGCTGTCAGGTTGAATCTTCTCAAAAGCGCCATCGAGAAAAATCACGTGCGATATTTGCGTGCGATCGGTTGCCGCTGGGGCCGGTTCAAACTCTTCCGTACCCAATACGTCTGTGACCGTCCACTCAAAAAAATCGACTGTCGATTTTGTTTTATCGGTCGTAACTGTACTGCGCGGCGGAGCGTTATGACCGAACGGCGCTGATTTGACTCGAAGAGCATAAACCTCAAGTTCGGCGGTACGCGTCACTGGAGTCGTACCAATTGCAACAGGCAGCGAGTCACGTATCGCTGGTTGAAAGGCGCCGAGTGCCTGGATACCAAGATCGGAGTGGAGACGAAATGCGGAACCGACGTCGCGCCCAAGCCGCAACTGATTTCTGGGCGGCACCGAAGCTTCCCTGGTGAGTCCCTCCACGACCGCTCTCAACACTCGATCTTCCGACTCTCTGCCGGTGGGATCGTGTCCCACGATTGTCGTGGTAACGTCGACGTCTGTACTCGCTCGCAGCACAGGGAGTGCTTCTTGTAATACGTCAGAAAGCGGGCGCAATCGATCCTTGAGGGCTCTGCTCACGTTTTGCCGATTTTCAAGTTTGAACAGGGCAGGAAGAGTTTTGCTCTCGATGAAGTCTGCTAATGCCGTATCGCTCCCGCCGGCATTCAACTTATCAATGAGAGCCAGCAACTGCGATTCGGCAGCACCCGGATTTCTGAATTCGGTGGCGAAGTTCTTTATGGCGTCCTTCTTTGAAGCCGGCTTACTACTGCTCGCGAGCCATGGCTTCACCACAACCTGCGTTCGGTCCGCTGCCGTATCGGCGTTGACTTCCATGATACGGAAAGCATCCGGTTGCGAGCCGGCACGCAGCAGCAATAGATCGCCTTGCTTGAGTCCAGTCGTTGTTCCTTTGAAGTACAGTTTTAGAGGGCGGTTCTCAATTAACGTTGTTTCCAGCTTCTCCACAGTCACCGGTCGTGTCTGCCGCGGCAGTAATTTGTTCCAGACGCCGCGTGCTTCGAGTTCTTCCACGTTCTCGAAATTTTGCGGAAGCTCGCCTGGACCAGGAACACTCTGCGCGCGCACCTGGAACGGTTCGATCAAAACCTTTTCATTCGCTTCAATCGTTAGAGCTAAATGAACGCTTGCTGATACACCTGGTCTCAACCGGTACCCAACGAGTCGTGCAAGCTCAAGAATTGAGCGACGCTCGGTGGCGGTGCGCAGGTAACCCTCGTTAGCAATTCGCTCCTGATAAAGAGTCAGCACGTCAGCAACCGTGGCCCACGCATCGAGAAATGCAATGGAGGGATCGCTCGTGTCGCGAGTCGAGAGCTTCAACAAAGGCCGCAGGCCTGCGCCGCTGCGGCATTCGTCTTCAATCCCCACACACAATGTTGAAAGCCGCGCCACCATCGTTTCGAAAAATGTCGGGTGTGTTCCCACACGATATGCGAGCGCGTTGCGACCGGGACGATTTGTCACGAGCAGCGGAGTCAGTGCTTCAACGCCCGCGCAGCAGCCGCAAGGTGTCTTGCCTGCTCCACAGCCGCATCGCGAATGTTGCGTCATCTGCCGCCTCCCATCTGCAAACCCAGCGTGCCGTTTTCCGGAAGGCTGGGATCATTGTCCAGTTGGGCCACTTCGAGCGGTCCCAGCGGCAACACCCCGTCATCGATCTCGTGCTGCGGTCCTGCACCCAGCCGTTCGAGTATGGTGACTTCGACGTTTTCGACCCCTTCGACCGACTGCGCCTTTGCCACCAGGCTGCTTAAAAAGATTCCTTCGCCGAAGCTCAAATTGTCCGCATGGAAAAATCCTTTGCGCCCGTCAGGCAACACACGATTGCTAAACAGCTCGAGTAACTCCGCCTTGACGTGACCGCTCAGGTAATGCGAATTGACGCAGACCTTCATTTCGATTCTGAGCGGCACGAGACGAGCGGATTTCACGACGACGTCGTGACCGATTCTGCGATAGCGTCGCAGCCGTCGTTTGATCGCTTCCAGTAACGCCGGATCGGCTTCCTCTTTACCGAACTCATCGACAGCCACCAGTGCTTCGTAACGCCCGCCGTTCCAACGCAGCGTTGCGGCTGCTCGCTGCACGCGCCCGGCGAAATCGCGCTCGACGAGGGCGCGATAATCGTCGGCAATGATGGCGCGCTGTAACTCCTGTCGAAACGCGTGGGGCGCAAACAGTTTCGCCTCGGCGATCGGCTCGGGCTCGGCGCCTCCGGACGCTGCCAGTGGATTGCGAACTTCGAAAATTCCGCCATCGACTTTCTGCTTACGAAACACGACGTGCGCGATCGATCCCCCGCCGACGTTGCCCGCGGGTCCATTCCCCGCGCGGTAGCGCGCTTTGAATGTCATACTGGGCGCCGGAAGGCGACCGAGATCATCGTCGCCGAATCGCAGATGTGCGCGTCCGTTGTTATCGATCTCGGCTACGAAGTGTTGATCGCCCTGACTGCTATCCAGCAAGTCCGAGCGCGGTTGCCATGACGCGTCACCATTTGGCGCGGGATCACTCGTCAGCCGAATTTGCGGCAAAGTCTTTCTGATATCCTGAATCAGTGCCTGGGCCGCGGGCGTGTTGGGTGCAAGCGGCTGTGCAAACGTCAGCGGACCCTGCTTCAACATCGGTCCGTATAGCCCGGCGATGAGCTGGGTATCCGATGGCATCTCTTCGCATTCACAACGCTCTACAGTTTCGTCGACGGGAACCGGCACGAGATCTTCTTCAATCGTCTTTCCATGATCGACCAGCACCACGTTGCCGCGCACGACGCTCACATTGCGAATGATCTCGCAACACGGTGGGGGTCCAAGAACTGAAAGACAGAGGGGGAAAGGAAGTGCGTCTTCCCTCGCCCATTCAATTTCGACGATCGATTCTCCGTTGAGCGGATCGGTCGAGGCCTCGACGCGGGTCAGGCGAACCACGTGACGATGCACGGGATCGGCGTCCGAACGATTGGCGGTCTTTGGCCCAATGACTTCTTCGAAGATGAGAAAATCACTGGGTCTCAACCAAAGTTTTTTCGTAGCAGTTGCTTCTTCGGTCTGCGATTGATTTTCAGACTGTTCCTCGGGCTTACCATACTGCGGATACGCTGGAGGTGGGCCATGCTGCTCGTCTTTTACCAACTCGCCGATGAGAGTAGCGGATGTCGCGCCGCGCTCGAGGCAACACTCTTCGTCACCCCAGGTGTAGAAATGGATTTCCGAGTGCGACTGAAATAACCTGATGGTTTCATGGGTTACCGGCTCAAAGATTTCGTAACCACCACTGGTGAGATTCCGGAGATCATCGGGCGTTAACGAGATTTTCAACGACGAGGGCGCATCCTTCGGTCGCGTAATGAAAAACAGGTCACGCGGGTCAAACTCCATCGGGCTCCCCTCGATCGTGACCGTGACCCAGGTTCGCGCATTGGAGCCCTCATGCAAGACGTAATCGACGAGCCGCGCATGGCGCCGCACTGAAATTCTCTGTCTGGCGGTTTCGAGATACGCTTCGGTGGCAACTGCATCCTGGTAATAGCTGAGATAGTCGCCGGTGTAGGCAAGCAATTCGACGATTGCGACTCCGATGTCCGGCACGTGACGTTCACGCCAGTCGGGCATCAATAGCGCCAGGCGATCAAAGATTAATTGGCGGAAGCTTTCATAGTCCTTAGCGAGATAGTTTATCTCCGGCTGAGAGCGTTCCACTGGCGGGCACTGCGGCTCGGTTGCACAATCAAGATCGTTCGCACACTCGACTTTGAAATTGAAATCGATTGTGTCGTAGCGAGGATCGAACAAAGGATGTGATTGTGGATGCCCTTCTGAGTCGCGTGCGACGATGCGCAGCGTGTACGTCGAAAAGTCGCCTGGGCGTTCGACTACGACTTCAAGGGTATCGTCGAATTCAGGATCGTCCGAATGGTGAGTAACCGCACTCGACACTCTGATGTTTCTGATACGTCGCCCACCTTCGATCACAACGTTCTGCTTTTGAATTTCCTGCTCGCCCTGCGGTGCTTTACCAAGGAAATGAACAGTTAGCCTCCTCTGGTCCAGATCGACGTCAAGGTAATCGAGGCCATACAGCTCGTCCTGCTGGCGTACCGCTTCGCGCCGACGTTCGCTATTGCATGCAAGGCTGATCATGAGTCGATGCTCCGGGTGAAAATGCTGGTAACCGGCTGTTGAGTGCGAATGACAACGTATTGAACTTCTATCCGAAGTTCAGCATCGTCGCTGACCACTTCCAGATTCTTTACTTCGATCAGATCGCCAAGCCACTGCTGCAAACCCGCCTGAATGATGAATTGAAGCGCAGTCGCCAATTCCGGACTGTTCGGGGCGAAGACCATTTGCAGCAGACCACTGCCAAAGTTGGGTCTGTTAACTCGTTCGCCGGGACTGGTCAGCAAAAACTGCTCGATCATGTCGCGAATATGATCGTCATCGGTCGTAGCCGCAGTTTGTCCTCGCTGATCGAAATGAAACGGATAATCGATGTTCATTGCTTCCTCATTACAGTGCACTCACCCTTGTTTGCGTGACGACAATCAGTAGCGGCGTTCCGGTCGGCGCACAGATCGCCTGACTACTTTGGACCAGCAGTGGTTGACCGTTTGACAACACGCGCGTAGTTCCGGTCAGGAACTGCGCGGTGACACAGGGACCGTTCGCGGCAGGCGGAGGCGGAAAAGCGCAACCGGCAACGACGTATGGTGCGGTCATCAACACCGTTGGCTGGCCGCTTACCAGCACTCGCGGATTTGGAATCGTGGGCTGCGCCTGGCCTCCATGAGAACAAAGCACCTGGGCGCCGACATGAACTAAAAACCCTGGCATCGTTTCTCCTCCTCAAAGCACTACGATGGCGCCGTTGTTGATCGTGATCGTCGGGCCGATCATCTGGATGGTTGCGCCTTTTCCGTTTGAAATGAACACTCCTGCATCGTTGACGACGATCGAAGCCCCGGTCGCGCTTTTGAGAATTATTCCGCCCGTCGGCGGCACCGGCGGCATCACGGGCGGCGGCACCGATGGCGGCAGGTCGCTGATTATGATTGCGTTTTGCAACAACGACTGCATCACGATGCTCGGGTCTGCCGGATTACCTGCGAGAGCGGCGAGCGGTATGTCCGACTGCAAACCCCAACGGCAGCCTACCCAGATCGGGAAATCAGGATCGCCGTGTTCGAACTCAACCCACACTCCGGCGCCAATCGGAGGAACCATGTAAACGCCCATCGGTGGACCAGTTGGTCCCGCCAAAGGCACACATGGTTCCGCCCAACTCGAAGGAATCACTCCGAGGACGTCCGGCACGAGCAACTGCAATCGCCCGCGCCGCTCGGGATCCACATTCTGGAGAACCGTGCCGCGAAACTTGCCGAGGAATGTTTGGTTTGGGTTTGCCGTCATGGTCCAACCACCGGTGTCTGTGTAATCAACCCATCTCGCGAAAGTGTGAACGATTGCTTGTACTCGCCTGACTTGATGTTGTGAGTCACGCTATTGATGTAATAAAAACCGTCGTAGGCGGGGCCTGCCCCGCGCACGCCCACCACCGCCCTCGTTTGCAGGATGGATCCGTATTGCGTCGTATTCAGCGATCCGTTGCCAGTGATCGCATCGGAGTTGTTGAGCATCATTCCGATGATTCGATTGATGGCCTGGTCGAATGGCAGATTCGCGAGCTCTGTTGAAAACTCAATCTTTGCGGGCGGCGTCAGACGCAAGCCCAACGGCGGGTGCAGGATGCTGATGTTGGGCACCGGCACTGGGATCGGAATCTTTCCCGTTACCGGATCCATTATGGTGGTGATGACCACTTTCTTGGCCAAACCATCCAGAGAGAAGCTCAGCGATTCAACGTTAGTCTGCCAGTCCATATTCACGCTTAAAGCTGGTTGCGGTAACGGGATCGGCAGGTCCGGACCAAAATAAGCCGTGCTCGTCAAAGGCGCCGGGCCAGCTTGAACGTAGAAAATGTAGCCGCATTGAGAAGCGAGGCCTTTAATGTATTGCCGGTCGGTACCGGTTTGCGCTGGTATGCTTTTCGTCGGAAGCGGTGGCGAGTCGACGAACGGCGGGACGATCACCGGGACAATTCCGTATACCGCGTACTTCGCGAGAATCAGCGCTACCTTCGCCGCAATCGGCATGGCCGGGTACGGAATCCTGATCTGCAGTACATCCATCAACACGCTTAAGTCCTCGCCGGTGATAGTCAGCGTTGATTGCCCGGGTGAATTACTTGGTGTCACCTCGTGACGGGTGACGATTCCATCCATAAGCACGCGTGGCAAGCCGTTCATCGTGACAATGATCACCACTCGCGTGATCATCGGATCAAAGTATCCGGCCGGCAGTAGTGCCAGTTGTAAAGGCGACGTCTTACCCACCGTGAAAGTAAGTTGAAATCCCGTTCTATCTTTTGAGCTGTTCACTTGCACGCTCTTCAGTGCTTCCATCACCGGCTGTGGCGCCGGGATAGGCACGGATGGTCCAATCAAGAGCGTGAGGTGAATTCCTTTAAGCACTGGGTGTCCCCGGTATGCCTTCCGGCAACGTAATTCGAATTCGCCTGCCGATCTCCTCCGTTAACTCGTCGGGACGCATGGCGCGATTGGCGTCGCACACGCGCCAGAATTGCAATGGGTCGCCGAGATAACGGGCCGTGACGTTGTCGATTCGGTCGCTCTGAACCACAACGTGTTCCTGCAGAGTCGTAAAGTTTTCAGGCTGCGGCAGGAACCGTCGTCGCAGATAAGCGTAAGTCTTGCCATCGCCCGTCTCGATCGTGGTCTTCTCGATGTTGAAATAGCGGCTGGTCGGTGAAAGCGTCATTTAAACCTCATTGAATTCGTCACAGTCTCAATCCCGCGCCGACGTTCTGAATGCTGTTGAAGACGTTTATGTTAGCCATCACTTCTTTCATGATGTGGTGCGTCAGGAAGAAAATCCTTCCCGTTAGTGACAGGTCCTGATAACTAAGCACTGAGAGTGACAAATCAACCTTCGCCCGGATTGGATTCAAGAGTTGATCGTGCGCCTCTTCAGTGATGCTAAGACTGGTGACCCGCACGGGAAGAACGCGTTGTGGGCCCCAAACGAAAAGAGTCATGGGCGCTTCTTCAGGGATGAGCTCGACTGTTCCAATCAGCTCAGCCACGAGGTTCGCGATCACTGTCGCACTCTTCGGATAGAGCATTAGTTCCAGCGCCGACAGCGTTGGATAGAGACCTGTGGTTACTGCGATTCGATTTCCCTGCTCGAGTTGATCGGTGGCGTCAATCTCGACGCTGAGCGTGATCGTTTCCTTGGGCGCGCCGGTGAGACGGAAAGCCTCGCCGCGATCTCCTTCCGCGGAGACAGCGCGCGGTTCGAGCTTCCGCGTCATCGTGTCCGGGTTGTATTGGAACACCACGACCCTGGCGAGCGGATTCACTGGATCCAGTCCGATCAAAGCGCCCTTCAACAATCGTGGTGAACCCGGGAAGCTGCTCATTAATTCGTCCTTTCCAAAACACCAGTCCTTAGGCTCAAGTAATCACGACCGTTACGCGGGCCAAGTTGGCTCGGGTCGGGTCGGCTGCCTCGACAGTAACCGTGCCAGCAGTTGTTCCAATGGTTAGAATCGCGGCGTGGTTGTTTGCCGGATCTGGAGCGATAGAACAGCCCAATGTATTGCCTATTAGTGAAAACGTTATGTTCTGTCCGGCAGGTATGGTGGCCGGAAGCGTGTCTACTGTTATTCGAACCGTTCGCGCTGTTGATGCGGGTGGAGCGGGTGCAGGTCCAGGACCAGGAGCCGGGCTCGGAGCAGGAACGGGCGCTGGCGCCTGACTCCGAGGCGTACTAACAGGCGATGCAGTCAAGTTAAACACCCCGACGGGCCCCGAGTAAGCCTCCACTACCTCCAAGCCGTTTACAGTGGTCACAAATTCCACCGTGCCGCCAGTTCTTCGAAGCGTTCGACTATGAGCCACATTCACAAATGCGGGCATCCGCCAACGAGTCGCTGCCGCGGCCTGTGGGCAAAACCAGTGCAAACCTTGCGCCAATGTTATTGTCGCTGGCAGCCCCTGAGGCGGACTTGGTCTTGAAAAGCTTTGAATGAAGCGCCCTACATTGATACCTGCGCGCCCGATCGTGACGGTGTCTTGATTTCCACCCAGTGTTCCGGCGGGTGTGAGGAACCAGTTGTTGGTGGCTCCAGGAGTCAGCGTCGCAGTGTTCAGGGTGAACGTGCCCCCAAACGGATTTAGGGGGGCGGTGATCGCATGAGTGGCACCCGTCGGGTTCGGTATGCCAATGAAGCGCTCGCCTACTCCAACGTTATCGAGGGAGGCAACGTTGCCATCCGCACTAATAAAGGTGTGATCGAATACTGCGCCGTAGTCAGCGACGGGGTTAGGAGCTGGCCCAGCCATCACCGTGTTGGCTATACCGGTCGGATGTGAGCGAATTCGAAATGGCATCGAAAAGGAACATCCAGCAGCGGCGGTCGCCACAGCATCAATCTGTCCTGCCTGCTGGCTATTCGCAATGGTGATGGTGCCATTTGCAGCAATGGTGGTGCCGGGATCGACCGCGGTCGGATTGGGGGCCAGGGACCACGTGACGCCGGCCACGTTCGTCGTTGCTCGGAACGCACCGCAACTTGGAACATGCACCGGGTCGGCAGGGCTGAAAGTAACGGCCGTTGGGCAAGCTCCAGCGCCTGGACCCCCGGGCACTTGCCGCTGCACCGTCGGAGTCGATCGCGCAGAAGCGATTGCGACCGAATCTTCTCTTGACGTGTGATTAGTGACTGTTTCGGCGATTCGCTCCGCTTCCTGCTCGAAGCGATCGCCTGGGGTGCTGATTTCCAACTTGGCCGGGAGCGTTGTCAGTTGTTGAGGTTGTACCGGCGTCGGCCGCACGACTTCCCCATCAGTTGCGCTCGCACTATGCAACGTCGGTCGCTGTTGCAGCACGTGCGTCAACTCGTGAGCGAGTAAGCGTCGTCCCTCGTTAGAGCCCGGTGTGTACTGCCCCTCCTGGAAAGCGATGTGCTCACCGACGGTGTAAGCCAATGCCCTTACTTTTTTCGTTGATTCTGATGCCTGCGCATCAGTGTGCACTCGCACCTGACTAAAGTCGTGACCGAAACGCCGCTCCATGCCAGTGCGAGTTGGTCCATCGAGTGGCTCACCAGACGAATGCAGCACGTCGTGCACTATGCCCGGCACTTCAGGAGAAGCACTCTCTTTAGTCGCTCTTCTTTGAAGCGAGCCCTTCTTTTTCGCACAGTCGTCACACGAGCCAGTCATAGTGTGATTGCCGCAGTCACACTTACGCTGCAACAAACTACCGGCCGTCGCTGATGATCCAGCGCTGGCGGTGTTTCGTTGTGTGTGTTGCAGTATTGCCTCTTTCATCGCATACCTCGTCTGCTTCAGTTATGGCCCTGAGCCTGATGAACATGGTGGTACTGATGGTCCTGCTGCGGAACTGCACAGTTGATTAAGCCGGGCTCGTAGATATCATTGGCCGGGCCGATCGTCAGGGAATTTGGACTACGCTGTGGAACGGTGCTGGTTGGCACTCTACTGAGATTAAAACCGAAACGCGCCTCAAAAAACCCGCGCGTGGTAGCGTCGAGAGGCTGTCCAGGGGAACGCAAAACTTCGCGCACAATCGGCGGCGCGGCTGAATCGGCAATACCGTTCGTCCCTTTCCGTTGAAGTGAGCTTCTCTTCTTTGCACATTCGTCACACGACCCGCCCATCGTGTGATTGCCGCAATCGCACTTGCGCTGGAGCATGAGACCAGACACGCCAACCGGCTGCGGGTGTCGAACAATTTCTTGCTGGTTTGAAGCTCTTCTCATCAATTGCGCTCAACTTCAAAATGGCCAGTATTCTCGAATGAGCTCACGACCTTGTTGATAAAGTCGTTCAGCTTCTCTTGCTGCCTGCTGCTGAACTTGCATCGCGTTGATTGCAAGACTGCAAGCGGTCGGCATTGTAGAACCGACTGAAGTCGGTGACGGTCCAGCTCCGCGAGCTTCTAAACGTGAACCAGGATGGTGGTGACAGTAATCGAGCGCATCAACGAATACTGTCGCCATCTCCTGTGATGCTCCCACCACATGATTGCTGGCAGCCTGAAGAGTTGGCAGAGTGAGCCGGTGACTTTGGCGGAGACGGTTTACGAGATACCAGCACGCAAAGTCTTCGATCTTTTGAGCGAAGCTAGAAATTATCGTCGCTCGATTCGAAAGATTGTTGCTGCTGTCGAATGTTCCTCCCATCGCCTGCAAAAAGGTTGTGCACCTTGAATTCCAGGCAGTGCCGGGTGTTGCCGGTGAGAGATAATCTTGCAAAGCGTCCGCGATCGTTCCTCCCGCCGGAATCATGAGTCCCAGGGAACTGGGATCTCGCGCCGTTAGATAGCCGGCGATATCTCCCTCGAGATTTGAAGAGCCGCCAAAATCGCTTCCTCTAAACTTGGTGACAGCGCGTGTACTTGGAGCAGTGACTCGATTGACCGCCAGCATTCCCGCGCCACCACCCAAATCGCCCAACCACGTCGAGATCTCCAGACCGGTGCCACCTTGTGTAGGAATGTTGACATTTCGGGCCGTCCAACTGCGACGTGCATCCAATCCGATCATCAGGTGGCCCACATCGACCTGACGTGTTCCTGCGGTCACATCTCGGCTGGCGCGCAGGGCTTCGAACAAACCACAGTTCAAAATCTGGCGCGGATCGTCCGGCATTGTCGAGGCGGTGTAAACCTGAAATCCGGTGTTGCGAACACCGCTATGTTCGACTTGATAGTCCGCGCTCCAAGTTGTTCCGTAATAAATGCCTCGAAGCACGTGAATGCGGTCCTCGACGGAGGTATAGCCGGAAGCCTGCAAACGCGTCTCAGCTTCTCTAACCAGCGCGATGTATTGAGTGAAATTTGCCGCTCTTCCAAACGTACGCGCGCAAGCGGGTGGTGTTGCTGCTTGCCGAAACAGGCTGGTGCGATCCTGCTGAACTGTATGCGTGAGTTCGTGAGACAACAGGAGTCTACCGGCGAAGCTGCGAGTGTCATACCGGCCGCTGTCAAAGACGATGTTATTTCCGACCGTGTAGGCATGAGCGCCAACAGCTCTGGCCGAGTTTGCAGCCTCCTGATCGGTGTGAATCTTTACGTGACTGAAGTCGGCGCGATTGCCGTTAGCGTCAACCGGAACCGACATAACTTGCGAAGCTACGTTGTCCGCTTCCTGTTCCGATGAATCGAAGGGCTCACTAACTCTCAAACGCGAATGAGAAATATTGTTCGCTGGTTCCCGCAAAGGAGAGTTCACCAGTTGTTGTCCAAATCGCGGCTCGAAGAATTCCCGCGCATCCTGACTTAAAGGCTGGCCCGGCCGTCGCAGCACGTCACTCACAATCGATGGAACGCCCGCTCCTTCACGCGAATCGCCAGCTTTACGTTGCAACATTCCTTGATTCTTTCGGCAACCGTCGCACTGCTCTCCTCCGATGATGTGTGTTCCGCAAGTACACTTTCGTTGGAGTAAGTTGCCGGTGCTGGTTGGCGCTGGCAGGCTCGGCTTGAGTTGTTGTGCTCTCTCGGCCATTGCTCTTATGATTTCTTCCCAGTGTCCAAACCAACTCCCCCGTGCACCGCGTGCGCGATTTGATTTCCAAGGTGCGCCACGCCCAATTTGTTCGTCATCTGAAACTCTCCCGCGCCCAGCGATCGCATGGCGCCCCCCGCCAGCAATTCAGATCGCAATCCACCGGCCGCCAACAAACGCGTCAACTCGGCTTCAACAGCGGCTTGCAGGTTCGCGTGGTCTCGCGGGGAGACCGGCACGCCATCCAAAACCAATCGCTCAATGTGCAGTTCGATGTTCATGCTGCTGCTCCGGCGTGCGCCTCGGCATCTTTTGTCACTTCGAGCCATTGAAAATCTGCTTCGCTCAACGGCCGTTTGAGTTTCAGAAACTCGGTTCGTGCGGCCTCGAGCACAAAGGGCATCGTCACAGGCAGATCGGCCTGGGCTGCAAGAAACGCGGCGTTGATGGCAACGTTGTTGATGCTGCCGCCATTCAAGTTGAGTTTTGCGAGTCGCTCGTAATCGAGACCCAGAGTTTCTGTTTGTCGCGGGAAAATCCTGCGCCAGATCAGCGCTCGCTCAGCCTGGCTGTGCGGACGGAATTCGAGGATGAAACGAATGCGTCGAAGAAACGCCGTGTCGAGCGCGCCCTTCATGTTCGTCGCCATGATCGCAAGCCCACTGAACGACTCAAGCCGTTGCAGCAGATAATTGATCTCGATGTTGGCGTAGCGATCGTGACTGTCTTTGACTTCACTGCGTTTGCCGAACAACGCGTCGGCTTCGTCAAAAAACAGAATCGCGCCACCCTGCTCAGCCGCGTGAAACAATCGTCGCAGGTTTTTCTCAGTTTCGCCGATGTACTTGTTGATAACTGCGGACAGGTCGATGCGATAGAGTCCCAGCTTTAGATCGTTCGCTAAAACTTCGGCAGCCATCGTCTTGCCGGTGCCGCTCTCTCCCGTGAACAACGCGTTGATGCTCAGGCCGCGCGAGCGAGTCGCTCCGAAGCCTCCAGCGACATAAACTTTGCCGCGGTTGCGAACCTGTGCTGCCACCTGGGCCAACAGTTTCATCTCGGTGTCCGGCAACACGATGTCATTCCACGAAGCCTTCGGTTCAATTCGTTCAGCCAATCCATCGAGACCAGGACGCGTCACCGTGAGGCAACCATTCCACAAACGATCGTGTTGTGCTTTCGCATCGCTTGATCCTTCGAGCGCTTCGACGGCAACTTGTTGGATAGTTGGGAGATTGAGATTGAATTGCGCAGCGAGTGTCCCGGCCAGATTGTTTGCTTCCGGCCCCAGTGCGTTTGCCCAGGCGTGCTCTTGTTCCGCGGTCGTGGGTCGGGCCACATCGATCGTGATCGTTTCGCGACTCAGGTCGCGCTTAACTTCTCGCACGTCCAGAAAAACGACGCCATGAGTGCGGGCAAGAAAACGATCCAAAGGCACGTGCGAATCGGCAGTCTTCTCACGTCCTGTGTCGCGTCCATCGAGATAAATCGCGAGAGGCCATAGCGCCGTCTCCCGTTCCGCCAACCGTGCGAGCATTTCAAGATCGCCGGGCTGAGACGGTAACAACTCGGTCGGCACACTATACAGACGCAGACCAAGGGCAGCCGCCGCTTGCTGTGTGATGAGTTGTTTACTCGCTGTGTCTGACCCTACGAGTTGAATCACAGGCAAGCAGCCGATGGTATGTCGATGGGCACAATCCACGATCGTCTGAAACGCGAGTTGTTGTGATGGCGGCAGCTCGGTTGCCGCAACGATAGGCAGCGGCCAGAACAACGTCGAGAGTCGATCGTCGAGATAGTTTAGACCTTTTAGAAAGTTGAGTATTCGCTCATCTACACGCAGGGCGCTGGTGGTAAGCGGTTGAGCGCCCGGCTGGTTAATCTCGATCAGGCGCCAGTGACGCAATGGGCCTTCAGGCGAAAGGGCGTTCCACGACGGATCGTCGAAGAGATTCATCGCGAGCGCAAAGGTCGGGTATGATCGTTGTGCATCGCTTTGGGCACCGGCGCACATTCCTGCGATACCGGTATCGAGCTCCATCGCCGCACACAGCAGCAGAATCTCTACTTCAAACTTAGAAAGCCCGAAGCTCTGACTCAACACAACCATTGCGGGCGCAGGCGTGGCTGCGGCGGCTGTTTCAAACTCTTCCCTTGCCTGTTCGAGTTGCTCAGCGGTGAATTCGGAAAAAGGAGCGGCTGGTGGCAGTAGCGCGCGAGGCTGGTTCGCAAGTGGTTCTGACTTTTCCCAGAAATGCCACTTGCGTCCCGAAACCTGCTGCGGCTCGACTGGCGCCGGGCTAATCGGCGCGACGCACGGTGTCGATTGCAAAGCCAATCTTTTCAAGCGCAGACGAAGCCAGCTAAGAGCGGTCGATAAATAACGCTGGTTGTTCTGTTGCCAGTTGTTGTGTTCGCTGCTCATGCTTTTCTCAAGTGATCGTAATTGTTTTCGTCTGATCGAATTCGAGTGGCGTGGTTTCAGGATCACCCGGCGCAAGCGGCGCGATGATCTCACTATCGACACCATCGACTCGTAATCGCGCCAGAAGGTCTACACCGATCTGAACCGGAAAATCTCCTCCACCAGGCGTCTCGATCTCAAAGGTGAAACTGTTCGTCGAAAGCGGTACCGGCGGTGGTGGCACTGGTATAGCGCGCCGTACTTCGAAGTCGCCAAGCAAGAGTGACACGCGCTGCTCCAGGAGCACGTTTACGCTGCAGGCCAGTATGATCGTAGCCTTGCCGGCGACACGCGGTACGACTAGCGGCAACGCAGTGGTGATGACCGGCGCCACGGCCAGTGAAAGTTCGTTACTCGGAATCGTTCCACGCGGCGTGACGGTCTCGACACTGATCGTGTAAAAACCGGGCGCGAGATTGTCCGGAAGCGTGACGTCCAATTGCGCATCACTCACTGCCGTCGTCGTTGGTTGCGGCGGATTCTCGACGCGCATTGACTGCAAACGAGCGGTACCGGTTGCGAGTCTGGTTCCGAGGATTGAGATCACGTCTGACGGTTTCGCGCTCAACTGGCGTGGGGGCAACTTGATCGAGTTTAGAACTGGGAACGGTGGCGTTACATCAGGCTGAGAGATCACACCGCGATCGTCTTCGCCGCGTTTCAAGACGGGTAAAGGAGTCTTTGGCAAACGCGTGCTCTCAATCAACACTACGGAAACCTGATAAGCCGCTGACACGCGGTAATGAGTTTGAAACGTGGTCCATAACTTCGACATATCTTCGAAGGTCAATGGCTGCAGGGTAATGCGGACGCGCTCGATCTGATCGTGCAGGTCGCTGTTGGCGAGTTCTGTAATGGGCAAGGTAGCGTTTTTGATTTCAGCCGCTCCCAGCAGGGGATGATCATGCAGCACGCCCATTGCTTCTCCCAGTAAGCGATGAGCGCTCGTGTCATCTTCGTCGTCGCTATAAGCCGTTAATAAGTAGAACAGCATCAATGGCAGCGGGGGAAAGCCATTCTCGCCCGGCTTGATTTGACGAGGCATGTCCTGGTTGCGGAAAGCAGCGTCAGGAAGCACTTGATAAAGGAAGAGATTCAGTTGATGGCCAGTGGCGCTGCGGCGTGCGTTGTCGAGCGGGCGGGCGGTCACTTCGGGTATGCCGACGCCGCGCACCAACAAGCTACGCAGCGTAGCGGTAACCGCGGCGATGGCCAGTTGATTACTCATCGCGAGTTTCCCTGACTGCGACGCTTGAGATAGTCGTCCAGGTTCATGACCGGCGTTGGCGTGCGCGATTTAGTTTGAGCCGGAGATGATTGAACGGCGCGCACTTCAACACGCCCGATCGTCACGTGAATCGTAGGCTGAGGCTGACCGGCGCGCCGGTTGGTGTAAACGGGTTCGGGTTGTCGATCCTTGAGGGGCGCGATTTTGGAGTGAACAATAGTGTGAGTTTTCGAGTCTCCGTTTTCGATGTCTGATGATACAGGCGTCGCCGGGGGTTTCGCGGCAGGCGCGTTGATTCTTGATTGGTCTGGAATCGCTTGTTCACGGATGACAATTTTTTCGCGTTCGACGAGCGGTTTTCCGGGGTCAACCGCCGGAGCGACTGTCGGACCAGTGCTTTCCGCTTTCTGATGCCGAACGCGACTAGATCTATGGACAGGCTCCTCGAAACGCGGCTTGGGCCAATACTGGGTAGCAGATTCGTCGCGGACTTCACTACGGGCCTCATGCTTCTCCGTAACCCCAATCACGTTTCCGACAGATTGTTTTTCAACTGTCTTATTTTGCCGCGATGACTCCGCTGCTATT
>Ga0157373_10000979_pt1 | contig 22101 bp, 19 predicted proteins | sample C65metaG_FD_113460 | JGI IMG/M metagenome (GOLD analysis project Ga0157373, IMG submission 113460) | Corn rhizosphere microbial communities from Kellogg Biological Station, Michigan, USA - C6-5 metaG | ecosystem: Host-associated > Plants > Roots > Rhizosphere > Soil | place: USA: Michigan... | reverse complement strand
GTCAATCTGGAAATGGGCGTGACCGAGGAAATGGTGGGCCTGGCCTTGAAGCTGAAGCCGGAGTTTGTGTGTCTGGTCCCGGAATCCCGTGAGGAAATCACTACCGAAGGCGGGCTGGATGTGCGTGCCTCCTTTGATAAAACGCGAATGGTGATTGCGCGACTGCAGGACGCCGGTATCCGCGTGAGTCTTTTTATCGATCCAGACCTGGCTCAGATCGACGCTGCAGGAGAAGCTTGTGCGGATATGATCGAGCTGCACACCGGCTGCTATGCAAACGCCGTTGGCGAAGCCCAGAATGCCGAACTGGAGCGCTTGATCATTGCTGCCAAGGAGGGCCACTCTGCCACGCTCCAGGTGAACGCAGGTCACGGCATCAATTACACGAACATCGCTCCGTTGCTGACCATTCCGCATCTTTCCGAACTGAACATCGGTCACAGCATCATCGCCCGTTCCACGCGCGTGGGTCTCACCACCGCCGTGAAGGAAATGAAGGATCTGATGGCTGCCTACTCTGCTTGAACATGCGTATTTTCGGCATTGGTATCGATGTGGTGGAGGTGGAGCGGATCGCTTCTGCCATTGAGCGCCATGGCGAGCCATTTCTATCCCGGCTGTTCACTACATCCGAGAGAGACTATTGCATGGCTCAGAAAAAGCCTGCCCTCCATTATGCCGCCCGCTTTGCCGCGAAGGAAGCGGTCAGCAAGGCTCTGGGTACCGGAATCGGTGGTGATGCGGGATGGCTGGATCTGGAAATCACCCGCGACGCACTGGGTGCTCCTGCATTGAAACTGAGCGGAACCGCCCAACTCTTTGCCTCCGCACAGGGGATTTCCGAAATCAAGATCAGCCTCACCCATGCCCGGGAATACGCTGCGGCCAATGCCATCGCTCTAGCAGAATAATATCTCCACTTTCTTATGATCCGTCCCCGCCGCAATCGTCGCACGCCTGCCATCCGTGATCTGGTCCGTGAAACCACGCTCAGCGCCAAGGATTTCATCCTGCCGGTGTTCTTTCATGAGGATGCGGAAAACACGCCCATTTCTTCCATGCCGGGTGTTACCCGTTGGTCGGTGGATGGGCTGGTGAAGGAGGCAGGCGAGGCCTTCGCCCTGGGCGTCCCGGCGGTGGTGCTTTTCCCTAAAATAGAAGAAGCCCTGAAAACCTCCCACGCGGAGGAAAGCCACAATGATGGTGGACTGGTGCCACGCGTGATCCGTGCGCTGAAGGCTGCCTATCCGAAGCTCTGCGTCATTACAGACGTGGCGCTCGATCCCTACAATTCGGACGGTCACGATGGAATCGTCCAGCGGGATGAGCAGGGTGAGCTGCACATCCTGAATGATGAGACGGTGGAAGTGCTCTGCCAGCAGGCACTCTGTCACGCCCGGGCAGGTGCGGACATCGTCTCGCCATCCGACATGATGGATGGCCGCGTGGCCGCCATTCGTGAGGCGCTGGATTCCGAGGGCTTCCAGCACGTTTCCATTCTAAGCTATACCGCCAAGTATGCCTCCGCGTTTTACGGTCCATTCCGTGGGGCGCTGGACTCCGCTCCGAAAGAGGGGGACAAGAAAACCTATCAGATGGATCCGGGCAATTCCCGTGAGGCCATACGCGAGACGCTTTTGGATGAAGCCGAAGGTGCGGACATGCTGATGGTGAAGCCCGCAGGGCCTTATCTGGACATCATCTACCGCATGCGTGAGACGACCACGCTGCCCATCGCCGCCTATCAGGTGAGCGGCGAGTATCTCATGTTGAAGACTTCCGCTGCTGCAGGGTGGCTGGATGAAAAAGCCATTGTTCTGGAATCCCTCACCGGTATCAAACGTGCCGGAGCGGATATGATTCTCACGTACTTTGCCAAGCAGGCGGCTGTTTGGCTGAAGTAACGTGGCGGCGGATTTTATCCGCCATGCCATTCAATTACCTGGGCATGGCGGATAGAATCCGCCGCCACGGTCATAAATTAGCAGGAAGAGTTTTTGTGGCTCAGCACATCCGCAGCTGGTCTCCAAAACCTTACTTCTGGATGAGCTTGAGGATGGGAGGGAAGGCTTCTTTCCATGCGTGGGCGAGAGCGCACCGGATGATGATGGTTTCCTGATCCCGGTCTGGAAATGCTTTCACCGCCCGCGCTTTTTTCGCCGCACGATGGATGGCCTGTAGTTCCGGAGTGAGGGTGAGCACACCCAGAACGGCTGCAAGGGAAGTGGCTGCCACAATGATGGCCATTGCTCCAAGGAATGGGACTTTAGCCACGATCAGTGCAAAAACGGCAATGACGATGCTGAAGGGCGGCACGGCCTGGCCAAAACGGCGGCTGTTTTCCCGTGAAGCGGCTGCCTTGGGTTGTTCGTCCGCCCATTCCTCCATGGCTTTCATGCGTAGCTGACGGCCGAAGCTGTCCGCAGTGCCATCCGCGCGATGAACGACCGCCTCTCCGCTCTTACCGGGAAACCAGGTGGCCAGATCGCATTTGCAAAGCTGCTCACCTTCCGTGGCCAAAACCCGGAGGCCGAACCACCAGCGCACTGCGAAAGCGGCAGCGAGGGAAACCAGAGACAGAAGCAGCAGCAGGCGTGGCATGGGAAAGACAGAAGACACCCACCTTCAATAAACAAGGCTCAAGAGTAGAAAAAATGGACGCTTCCTATGCTTTGGTACCACGGGTGGTGCCACCGGAAGCGAACCACGCCTTGGGATCGTCTGGCCATGGGTGGCGGGGGTAGCGTCCGGCGACTTCTTTTTTCATCTGTGCGTAACCGGATGCCCAGAAGCCTTTCAGGTCCTTGGTCATCTGCCAGGGTTTCTGGCCCGGGGTGAGGATGTGAATGAGCAGGGGAGAGCGGCCACCGGCGATGAGCGGGGTTTCCCAGAGGCCGAAGAGATGGGAGACGCGCACGGAAATGTAGGGGTCCTTCCCCATTTCGTAAGTGATCTTGGCCGACTGGCCATTAGGAAGATTCACACGCTCCGGGCAGTAGGAATCCAGGGCGGCGCGCTGGGCGTGGCTGAGCCACTCACGGAGTATGCGCCAGACGTTTGCTTCCTTGATATCCTTATAGCTTACGGAGCCGTGCCAGATCTGCGCGATGGCATCCACGCGGTCTTCATCGGACCAACCGGGCATGTCCAGTTCCGGCATGAGCCGTCCCAGCAGGCACAGCCGGGCGGTCCATTGCTCCACCGAGTCATCCCAGTTTTTCAAGATGAGTTCACCGGATAGAACCCGCTGGGCCAGGAGCTCTGCCGCCTGATCGAGATTGATCCCATGGTCGCTCTCCTTTGCCTCCAGCACCAGGTCGCGGAAACGGGTTTCCTTTCGCGCCACCACCCGCCGGCGGGTTTCGTCCCAGGCAGCGCCATCGGCTGTGGTCAAATCATCGGGGAAAAGCTCAGCCAGCCATGCGGGATCGATGGCGGTGGCACGGCGGAGATGAACGATGATTTCCCGCGCCTCCACTTCCGTGATCTCTGCGGCCACGAAGGCGGGTGCATTTCTAACGCATGATTCCTCATCCAGCTTTCCCTTGCGCTGATGCACCAGCTTGCAGGCGAGGGTGCCTTGGCTGAAGCGGATGGCCAGTTGGTCGCTGAAACTGGCCAGCATGGCCTTGCCCACGGCCTCACGGTGCGCCTTGAAATCGATCTCCTGCCAATCCCAGCCGAAGCGCTTCGCCAATGCACCGAGTCGCTCGAACCCCTGGGCGGTTTCCCGCGCGCCCCGTCCCATCACGCCTAACTGATTGCAACGCTGCGGATCGAAGTTCATCGAGACGGCAGAGTCAAAGGCGCGCCACTCGCCAGCGAAGTCTGTGTCATCGTCATCGAAAATAAAATCTTTCCGGCCCACGCCACCGCGCTTGTTGACGAAAATTCCCTCTCCCTGCACGCAGGCGGCGATGAATGCCGTCTCCGCCACGCAGCCATGCTCATGGCCCGCCAGCATCAGCCGGGAAAACCGTGGCTCCAGTGGCAGTGCCGCCATTTTGCGCCCCTCGTCGGTGAGTTGCCCTGCGGCATCCAGCGCTCCCAGGTCATGCAGCAATCGTTCCGCCCTGCTCAATGAGTCTTCCAGCGGTGCATCGAACCACCTGAACTGACGAATATCAGACACCCCCGCCGCTTTCAGCAGCAGCACGGATTCCGATAGATCCACGCGGTGGACTTCCGGAGCTTCAAATTCGCTCCGGCGCGCGTGCTCTCCTTCGCTCCACAGGCGGAAGGCGCGGCCGGGTGCGGTCCGGCCAGCGCGGCCGGCCCGTTGTTCCGACGCGGCGCGGGAAATTTTGGTGATGAGCAGGGTATTGATGCCACGGCGGGCTTCGTAGGAAGCGGTGCGTGCCAGCCCGGAATCGATCACCGTGCGCACTCCATCGATGGTGAGGGAGGTTTCCGCCACATTGGTGGCCACGATGATCTTGGGCCTGCCACCGGGGGCGATGGCAGCCTCTTGGGCAGCAGGGGGCAGGGCGCTGTAGAGTGGAAAAACATCCCAGCCCTTCGCCACCGAGCCGTTTTCCAGCAGTTCGATGGTTTTCCGGATTTCATGCGTGCCGGGGAGAAACATAAGGATATTTCCCGGCTCCGGCATGGCCATGGCATCGCGGCAGACGGCTACCATTTTTTCCCAGATGGGCACCTCACGGGGCGGGCCTCCACGGCGATCATTCACAGGTGGGCGATGAGTGCGGTAGTGAACCTCCACCGGGAATTTCCGGCCACCGGCTTCCAGGGAGACGGCCGGTGCCAGGTAATCCGCCACACCGGCTGTTTCCAGGGTGGCAGACATCACCACCACCCGCAGATCCGGCCTCGCGCCATCCTGCAGATCCAGGCAGCGCGCGAGTGCGATGTCCACCGCCAGCCGGCGTTCGTGGAATTCATCGAAAACCACCGCGCCGACTCCCGAGAGCGTTGGATCCTCCTGAATCCAGCGCTGGAACACCCCATCCGTCAGATAAATGATGCGGGAGTCGTTTCGATATTTCGTATCGAAGCGGACTGCGTAGCCAACTTCGTGGCCGAGTTGTGCCTTGCGTTGCTTTGCCACCCATCCGGCCAGCAGGCGTGCAGCCATCCGCCGTGGCTCGATCACCAGGATTTTTCCCGGGATGCCAGCATCCACAAGCATCCCCGGCACGGCGGTGGATTTCCCGGAGCCGGTAGGCGCTTTCAGCAAAACCCGTGATTTCATTCCCGGAGTCACGGCGGCGCACAAGGCATCCGCGATTTCATAAACAGGCAACTGCACGCCCATCCGTTTGCCCGGAAACCATGGGCCGGAAAAGGGCAAAAAGTAGCCCCCGCCCTCCATTCCAAAATCGAATCTGGTTGGCAGTTGAAACAAAGACTGGCTAGGCTCCGGGCGCAAATGGAGACCGAGGATACGACGCAACGGTGGAAGATAGAGCCCTACCTGGGTGGGTTGGCATTGTTCCTCCTGCTGTTGGGTGGTTTTTTTGTGCTGAAACCATTCCTTTCTTCGCTCATGTGGGCCATCGTGCTGGCCTACTCGCTCTATCCGCTTCAACGAACCTTCACGCGCTGGTTCCGTGGTTCCCGCACGCTGGCCGCGTGTTTGGTCACGCTCACACTCACTCTCTTGCTGGCAGGTCCCATTTTGTTGATCGGCGTTTCTCTCGCTCAGGATGCCAAGGATCTGGCGAAGGCATCACGGGAATGGTTTCTCTCCGCGCCGGAGGAGGCACCTGAGTGGATCTCGCGGATTCCCATGGTGGGGGATGATTTTGCCGGTTACTGGAAAGGCTTTGCGGAAGACCGGAACCGCTGGATGGAGCAACTCGACAAGGAGGTGGATAAAAAGGAAGCCACGCCTCCACGTGCCAAGCTGGTGATCGAGGAAGGCGGGCAGGTAAAAGTGACGGACGCCCCCCTCGCGCAGACTGATGGTGACTCGGCACCGCCGGTGGAAGAAGACAAGGAGGAGGCTCCTCCTGTGGGTTCCCATGCAGTTGCCTTACTGGGGCAGTTTCTCTCCTGGGCCAGGACGTGGTTGCTGGTGGCTGGCTCTGTGGTGGTGAAGGGCGTGAGCCAGGTGCTCATCAGCGCCTTCCTCGCATTTTTCCTTTTGCGGGATGCCTCCGTGCTGGCGGATCGGTTGAATGTGGCGGTGGACCGCCTGACCGGAGGCAGAGGCTATCGGCTGCTGAAAGTGGCAGGAGATACCGTGCGTGGGGTGGTTTTCGGGATTCTCGGCACAGCCATCGTGCAGGCATTTGTGGCAGGCATTGGCTTCACCATCGCCGGGGTGCCGGGTGCCATGCTGCTGGCCGTTCTCACCTTCTTTTTCGCCGTCATTCCCTTCGGTCCTCCTCTCATCTGGCTACCGGCCTCCCTTTGGCTTTTTGCCCAGCACCACACCGGCATGGGCATCTTCATGCTGCTGTGGGGCCTGCTTGGCATCAGCAGTGTGGATAATATCGTGCGGCCCTATCTCATCAGCCAGGGTAGCAAAATGCCTTTCGTGCTCATCTTCTGCGGAGTTATCGGTGGCGCTTTATCCTTCGGGCTGGTGGGAGTTTTCCTGGGCCCCACCTTGCTGGCGGTTGCCTTCCGCCTGATCGAGGAATGGTCGGCCAAATCGGAACTGGTAGAGGTGGAAGCCACTGTGAGAACAGAGTGAGAGTTCAGGATTGCACGGGGGAGGGGGATAGGCGATCACCGCCTCCATGCCAGTGAGTCCCTCCGCCTTGGGTAAGGTTTTAGAAGTCTTTGAGGAGAATTTCCTCACCCGTGGGGAAATCGGAGCCTCGCTCAGCATCTGGTGGCAGGGCAGCGAAGTGCTTTCTCTGGGGCAGGGCTGGTGCGAAAAGGAAAAGCAGCGCCCATGGACGGAGCAGACGCTTATCCCGGTTTATTCCTGCACCAAGGCTCTCTCTGCGGCCACCCTACTCATGGTGCTGGAGGCCCATGGGCTTTCGGAAAATACTCCGGTGCGGGATGTCTGGCCGGAGTTTCCTGTGGAGGGTGCGTTGTTTACCCATCTCCTGTCCCACCAGTGCGGCTTGGCGGCCCTGGATCAGCGGGCCAGCATTCTGGATCATGCGGAAGTGGTGGCCGCCATCGAGGCGCAGGCTCCTGCCTGGGAGCTGGGTGCAGGCCATGGCTACCACCCCCGCACCTTTGGCGCACTCGTGGCGGAGCCGGTCAGGCGCCTCACGGGAAAAACCGTGGGTGCCTGCTGGCGGGAGAAAATCGCGGACCCGCTGGGGCTGGATTTCTGGATCGGCCTGCCGGAAGAACAATGGCCGCGTGTGGGTAAGCTCTATCCGGGAAAGGCTGGCAAGGAGGATATGGCCAGCGGGTTTTATGAGCAGTTCAATATCGAGGGCTCGCTCACCCGCCGCGCTTTCGGCTCACCCCGTGGGCTGCAATCCGTTCAGGAAATGAATACTCCCCAGGCATGGGCCGCTGGCCTGCCCGCCATGGGTGGCGTGGGAACCGCCTCCGCATTAGCGAAATTTTACCAAGCCGCCATAGGAGCCATTCCCACCCCCTTGTCGGCCACGGTCCGGCAGGCACTGGCCACTCCCATATCCGCTGCCGAGGACAAGGTGCTGCTGCGCCCCACCATCTTCACCAGCGGCTGCCAGCAGGATCCCGCAGATGCCTCCGGCAAAAAGCTCCGCCTCCTCTACGGGCCATCGCTTTCCGCCTTCGGCCATCCCGGGGCAGGTGGGTCCCATGCCTTCGGAGATCCGGAAACCGGCATCTCCTTTGCCTATACCATGAACCAGATGGAGCTGAACGTCATGCCCGGCGAGAAGTGCGTGAAGATGATCGCGGCCCTGTTTTCGGAGCTTTGAAAGGCCTCCTGAATGTTTTTTGAGAAAATATGAACTTAGTTCTTGCCGGATGGGGAAAATCCTGTTATTACTTGGCCGTCGCAAGACCAAGGCGGTCCGACTGAGATGCCTTCCTAGGTTAATGGGTTTTTCCTAGGGGGATGATCAGCCGGGCCGCCTTTTTTATTTTCCCCAGAGTGTTCGGGTGAGCTTTGTTTCAAGGCCTCCATTCCTGTGCTTCAATCAGCGCAATCCGTAAATCTGCCGTGGTGGCCTCACGCAAGAAGCCCGCATGGATTGTGGGAGGAATGCCCGTAGTGCTGAAGTGCGGCAATCCGGCCCCGCATTCATTTGCTCCTAGGGCATGCCAAAACTGCGCCACGCCGCCGCACTCCCAACGAGGACTGCTGAAACACCGCAGATGCGTGAACGTCAGGCTGCTGTAGAGCTCGTAGTGAGATGGCGTCGATATGAAACAGGAGGCTTCATTTTCCCTTCCCCCCTACGCGTTCCATTTTTAGAGATTCAGCAGGGAAAGGATCGGCTGGGGCCAGAATCCAAAAAGAACCACAGCGAGAGTGAGCACCGTGATGCATATCTTGCTGATGGTGGGCAGTACGATGGAAACTTCGTCAGACGGAGCAGACCACCAGATGACGCGGATGGTCTTGAAGTAATAGTAGAAGCCCGCAGCGGCAGAGATGAAGGCGATCACCACACCGGCCCACAGGCCTGCCCCTACAGCGAGTTGAAACACGAAGAATTTTCCGAGGAAACCCGCTGTCAGCGGAACGCCAGCCAGAGCGGCCAATAGGACTGTGAGGGCGAGGGCGAGGCGGGGATTGGTTTTCCCGAGGCCTTTAAAGTCGTTGATCGTTTCGCCATCCCGCTGGATGCGAACCTGGGAGAGGATGAAGAAGACGCCGAGTGTCATCAACAGATAGGTGGCCAGGTAAAAGGACACCACCTTGGAAGAGCCTTGGGACGTGGCGGATTCCGTAGCACCTGCAGCCAGCGCCAGAATGAGGAATCCGGCGTGGGCAATGGAGGAATAGGCCAGCAGGCGCTTGAAATTCGTCTGCGGAATGGCGGCGAGGTTTCCGAAAAGAAGCGTCGCGCAGGCCACGATGAGCAGGAGTGTGAGCACGGGGCCACGGGTGGCTTCATTTGCCAGGAAGGGCTCCACAAATCGGAGGGTGAGGGCGAAGCCTGCAGCCTTTGACCCTACGGAAAGAAAGGCTGTGGTGGGAGTGGGTGCGCCCTGATAGACATCTGGAATCCATGCCTGCATTGGCACCGCACCGATTTTGAAACTCAGGCCGATGAGGACGAAGGCGATGCCGAACAACAGGCCGGTGGACGAGGAAACTTCCGGGCTGAGTGAGGCGAAATTTGACAGCACCATCGTACCGGTGGAGCCGTAGATCCAGGCGATGCCGTAAACGAGAAAGCCCGTGCTGAGTGCTCCCAGAATGAGATACTTTACCCCAGCTTCCAGCGAACCAACATTCCGGCGCATGAAGGAAACGAGCACATAGAATGTCACCGTCATCAGTTCCAATGCCACGAAGGCACCTGCCAGATCCTTTGCGGAAGCCAGCCACATCATGCCTGCACAGGCGAAGACCGGGAGCGCGTAATATTCCCCCGTGCCGTTTTCAGAGCCAGGATGATCGGTAAAGCGGGCGAGAATCTTGCGATAGTCCACCGCCAGCAGCACCACCAGCAGTGTGGCCAGAAGGGCGAATGCCTTGTAGAAACGTGCGAGGCTGTCGAATTGATAGAAATTCCACAATGGCCAGTGCGCCCATGCAGCCTCGGGCTTGGCTGCCGGTCCAATGGCCGTGAAGGTGAGGCCAAGAATCACTGCCAGTCCCAGTGCGGAGGCAATGCCCACCCATGCTTTGCTTTTTCCGGTGGAAAAGGCTTCAGCCATCAGCAGGGCGATGCCGAGGACAACGGTGAGGGCTTCTAGATAGTAGGCGGGCATGGGTGGAAATTCTGAATTTTAAAAACCGGGGATGCTTCGTGCGGTTACTTGAGCAACTGGAGCAGCAGATTTGGATAGAGGCCTACGGCAAGGAGGGCGATGACGAGCAGCAGAGCAGGAATGCGGTCCGCCCAAGTGAGATCGGCGGCAGCTTCCGTGGCTTTCACGGATGGTCCCTGGAAGATGTTTCGATAGGCCCGCAGCATGTAAACGGCGGAGATCACCACACCCCAGATGGCCAGGATGCAGGCGATTTGCACAGGGCCGAGGCCTGCAGAGTAATCGTAATTCTTGAAAGCGGATAGGAACACCAGCACCTCACCGGAGAAATTCGCCAGACCGGGCAGACCGATGGAGGCCATGGCGGCGATGCCGAAAGTGAAGGCAAGACCAGGTGCGGATTTCGCAAGGCCGCCCAAGTCTGAAAGATCCAGGGAGCCGGTATTGCGCTCGATGCGATCCGCAAGGCCGAACAGCAGGGCGATGGATACACCGTGGGCGAACATCAGCGTCACTGCTGCAGGCACCGCGATGGGATTACCGGGAAAGGCAATCAGCGCGGCGATGGCCAGGAAGATGTAGCCCATGTGCATCACCGAGGAATTTCCGAGCAGGGTATCCAGGCGCTTTTGGGAAATCGTCACGAGGCCCACCCACAAGATGTTTCCCAGGAGTAGGACGAGCAAGGGAGTGAGCCATACCTGAAGGCCGATCGGCACCAATGGGATGGCGATGCGCAGCAGGCCATAGAGGCCGAATTTTTTCAAAACTCCGGAGTGCAGCATGGCCACCGGGGCCGGTGCGCTGGCGTAGGCTGGGGCTGCCCAGGAATGGAATGGGAAAAGGGAAACCAGCGTGCCGAAGCCGACGATCAACAGTGCGGCGATGCCCTTTTGCGCATCGGCAGGGATTTTATCCCGGGCTGCGAGCATCTGGGCGATATCGTAGGTGCCTGTGAGATTTGCCAGCCAGACCAGGCCGGCCAGCAGAATCATTGAGCCGAGTCCCAGATAGATGGTGATTTTCCATGCGATGGCCCGGCGGTCGCCACGGCCCAGCATGCCGATCATCAGGAAAGTCGGGATCAGCGCGAGTTCGTGGAAGGCGTAAAAGAAAAACAAATCCGTGGAGGCAAAAGCACCGAGGGCTCCTCCAGAGATCAGCAGGGAGGAGCCGTAGTAGAGCTTTTCCTTTCCATCCGGGGACTTGCCACTAAGCACTGCCGCCAGGGTGACGATGACGGAAAGCAAGACCAGCACCACACTCATCCCGTCGGGGAAACCGAAGGCAAGGTGAATGGCTGGCTTGGAAAGCACGGACACCGAAGAGGCCCAGATTTCGGATTTCCAGGAGAGTGTGGCGTAGAGTCCCAGCGCAAGATTGATCACCGAGGCACCGATGGCTGTCAGCCGGGCGGGTGCACCCAGTAGAATCGCGATGAATGCTGCGATCGGGAGAAAGACGAGAAGGGCGAGCATGGCGGTAAAAGGGATGCGGTGATCAGTTGAAGAAGACCGTGAAGTAGACGACGAGGATCACGCCGACTCCAAAGGACCAGGCGTAGCCTTGCAGGCTGCCGGACTGGGAGCGGCGGAAGAAATTGCCCAGGCTGGCGGTGATGCGTGTCAGACCATCGACAATCAGGCCGTTGATCAGGAATTGATCGAAGAAGGAAACGATCGCTGCAAAGGCATCCTGGAAAAAGCGGACGAGAACGTTGTCGTAGAAAAGATCCACGTAGAAGCGGTTTTGCAGCAGGGGAATGGACACCGGATCTTTTTCTTTTCCGGCATACAGGGCAAATCCGGCGATCACTCCCAACAGCAATGCGCCGATGGATACATAGGTGATGAGGCCCAGGTGGATCAGATGCTCCGGCTGTTCATAGGCTGGGGCGAATTTGGCAGCGATGAAGGGGTAGCCTGCAATCACACCCAGAACGGCGAGCAGGACCAGAGGCACAAACATGAACGGCCCTACCTCATGGGCGTGATCGGCATTCTCCGAGCGCGTCTTGCCGAGGAAGGCGACCACGAAGAGCCGGGTCATGTAAAATGGTGTGAGCACTGCCACAAAAGCGGCGATCCAGAAAAGGATCGGCTGTTTCTCATGGGCAGCCTCAAGGATTTGCTCTTTAGAGAAGAAACCTGCAGTGCCTGGAACAGCGATCAGAGCGGCAAATCCGAGGAAAAAGGTGATGCCGGTGATAGGCATTTTCTTCAGCAGGCCACCCATTTTCCAGATGTCCTGCTCGTGGTGGCAGGCGAAAATCACAGCACCGGAACCCAGGAACAACAGCGCCTTGAACCAAGCGTGGGTGAAGAGGTGGAACATTCCCGCTTCGCCATGCACCAGGCCGACGGCCATGACCATGTAGCCTAGTTGGGAAAGGGTGGAGTAGGCCAGCACCCGCTTGATGTCGTTCTGCTGCGTGGCCATCAGCGCAGCGACGAGAGAAGTGATGCCACCCGTCCAGGCGATTACATCGCTGGCCAGCAGACCTTGGAATACATCCGCTCCCAGGCTGATCTGCACACGGAAAAGCATGTAAACTCCGGCAGCCACCATCGTGGCAGCATGGATGAGTGCGGAAACCGGCGTGGGGCCTTCCATGGCATCCGGCAGCCAGACGTGCAGAGGGAGTTGGGCGGATTTTCCTACCGCACCGCAGAATATGCAGAGAATTGCAGCGCTCAGGGTGCCGGTGGCAATATCCGCAGGTACGACCATTTGGTCGAAGCTCAGGGTTCCGGTGATGCCCCACAGCATGAGGATGCCGATCATGAACCCGAAATCCCCGATGCGGTTGGTGAGGAATGCCTTCTTGGCGGCATCGGCAGCAGATGACTTCTGATACCAGTGACCGATCAGCAGATAGGAACTCAGGCCTACCAGCTCCCAGAAGATGAACGTCATGATGAAATTCGATGCCAGCACGATGCCGGTCATCGAGAACATGAAAAGTGACAGCCCGGTGAAGTAGCGTGCCTTTGCCTCATCGTCCTTCATGTAGGCCAGCGAGAAGATATGCACCAGAGCACCGATGCCCGTGACCACGATCATCATCCCCGTGGAAAGCCGATCCAGCTTGAAGCCGATCTGCAGGGAGAAATCACCGATGGTCGCCCAATCGAATCCCGCCGTGCCCTCTTTGCCCAACAGCAGGAAGGCAATGACAAGCGTCGCAATCGCGGAAGCCGTGGAAATATATGGCGCAATCGGAGACTTTTTGAGGAATAGCTGATTGATGGCAGCTACACCAAGCGGCAGGAAAAGCAGGATCCAAGGTAAGGTCATGGGCGAGTGAAGAAGGAAGGAATTTTGACCACGGATTTCACGGATTTACGGATTATTAAGATAGATGTTAGCAATCCGTTTGAATGTGAGTGCGGCTGTTCTGAAATTTAAAATAAGGCCAACCTGTAAGCCAGTGATACTGAGGTAACTCAATGTTTGAGCGATATGGACATCATTGATTGCGGAGGCAACTTTGGTTTCGATGGTCACACTATTTTCCACAATCAGATCGGTGATCAAATTACCCACGATTCGGTTACGATAGAAGACAGGAAACTGTTCCTGTTGAGTGTAAGCCAATGCCTGCGCCCCCAATTCCAGACAGAGAGCATTCTCGTGAATTTTTTCGTCCAGCCCTTGGCCTAGAGCACGAGGCACTGCCATGGATGCACCAATAATCTGCTTGGTGAGGTCCATGTGAGGGTCAGTGTCCTGCTTCAGGGTCATTTCAAAAATTCTTTAATCCGTAAATCAGTGAAATCCGTGGTTAAAAGCTCTTCTATCCTTTGAGTGACGTGAGTTCGTCGGTGTGGATGGTCTGGCGGGCGCGGTAGAGAGCGACGATGATGGCCAGACCAACAGCGACTTCCGCTGCGGCGACGGTGATGACGAAGAAAACGAGCATCTGCCCGTTATAGTCAGGCAGACCCTTCACCGTATTGAAGCGGGAAAAGGCGACGAGCGTGAGGTTCGCTGCGCTGAGCATCAGCTCCAGGCACATGAAGACGACGATGATGTTGCGGCGGAGCACCACGCCTGCCAGTCCAATGGCGAAAAGGAGGCCGGAGACGAGGAGATAGTCGTTCAGGGAAGCCATAATTCTTAAATTCTAGATTTGAAACGAAAGAGGATCACTCGGCCTGGCGCTTGGAGAGGGCGACGACTCCCACGGTGGCGACGAGGAGCAGGACGCCCAACACTTGAAGGGGGAGGTTGTAATCGGTGAAAAGCGTGTGGCCGATGAGGTGGACATCGGGGAGGTGGCCATCAGCCAGTGCCTGGGAAATCTTGCTGCCGGGGCTGAAACCGGAGGCTGCCTGGGCGAGGGTGTCCTTGCCCAGATCTGGCGCTGTTTTATCTGTTGTGCGGGAGAGAACTCCGATGAGCTGAACCACGAATGCCAGCACCAGTGCCAGTCCGGCCACTACAGGCGCGATGGAGGTGGTGCGCTTTTCCTCATCCTTCAGATCCAGCAGCATGATGATGAATAGGAACAGCACCATCACCGCGCCGGTGTAGACGAGGATTTGAATGATCCCGACAAAGAACGCGCTGAGGCCAACAAACAGGCCGGCGAGACCTACGAAGCAGGTGACGACGGAAAGTGCGCTGGAAACTGGATTGCGGAAGGCGATGACTGCTGCGCCTCCGATGAGCATCACCGTGGAAAAAAGCCAAAAAAGATAGGAAGGCATGAGGATGAGTGGGAAAAAGTGATCTGTGGGAGAGTTACTTCAGCTCGTTCCACTTGTTGACGAGTCCGACGCGGGTGCCGCCGATTTCGTAGAGCTTTTTCTTGGTGTGGACCATGTCCTTGCGGGCCAGTCCGGTGATCAGGTAGTCCTTGCGGAGGAAAATGGCCTGCTCCGGGCAGACTTCCTCGCACATGCCGCAGTAGATGCAGCGGATCATGTCGATATCGAATTCCAGCGGGCGCTTCTCCACCTTTGCCCACTTGTCATCAGCGGGGATTTCACTTGGAACGATCTTGATCGCCTTGGGCGGGCAGATGAACTCGCAGAGCTGGCAGGAGACGCAGCGTTCGCGCCCTTGCTCATCCGTCACCAGCGCGGGAGCGCCCCGATAGTAGTCCGGCAAATGTTCGTCCCACCGTTGCTCCGGGAATTGCATCGTTACCCCCAGGCCGCTGGAGGCGAGTTCCTTGGCTCCGGCGGATTTGCCGCGCAGCGATTTCACCGCGTGGCCCATGGTGAGGAGGAAGCCCTTGATGAGGGCTCCAAAGTAGACCTTCTCACCGAAGCCGAGCTTCGGGCGCTTGAGTTTGACGACGGACATGGAGAATTGCGGATTACGGAATTCGGAAATAGGCGGAAGGAGGGATCAGGCGCGGAGCAGCTTGGGGCGATCTTCGGAAACCTTTGCGACCCAGATGATTGCCCCGGTGATGACGATGAGCAGGACGGCACCGATGATGGTGATGGCGGTGCTGAAACGGGGAGCAGCCAGAATCAGGGCGGCGAGGAAGACATTCACGAGCGCGGCTTCAAAGAAAATCACCCAGCCCAGTTTCATGAGTTGATCATAGCGAAACCGTGGCACCGTCCAGCGGACGAGGATGAAGAACAAGATGAAGGCCAGCAGCTTGCTCATGAACACCCCCAGATGGATGAATCCGGCGATTCCCACTCCGGCGATGTTCCAATCGGCAATTTTTGAGTCCAGGGTGAAACCCAGCGACCATCCACCGAGGAACAGTGTGATGATCATGGCGGAGCCGATCACCATGGCAGCGTATTCACCCATGAAAAAGAGGGCGAATTTCATGGAGGAATACTCGGTATGGTAGCCGCCCACGAGTTCCGTTTCGCACTCCGGCAGGTCGAAGGGCATGCGGTTGGTTTCTGCAAAAATGGAAACAGTGAAGATGATGAAGGAAATGAAGGCGGGAATCCAGAACAGGGCGGTATTCAGATCCGGCAGGGAGAGGCTGCCATTTTTCCAGAAAGGCAGCAACAGCCAGCCATTGTCCGCTTGGAACTGGACGATCTTGCTGAGATTCAGATCCTCGAAATACATGAGCACCGGCACAATCGAAAGGCCGAGTGAAATTTCGTAGGAAATCATCTGTGCGGTGGAGCGGACGCCGCCGATGAACGGGAACTTCGAGTTCGAGGACCAGCCTGCAAGGGTGATGCCATAGACGGAAAGCGAGGAAATTGCGAAAACGAACAGCGGGCCAACATCGATGTCTGCAATCACCAGCTTTTCCTCATGGCCGAAAAAATTCAAAGGGGAACCGAAGGGCACCACGCAGACGGTGATGAGAGCAGGAATCACAGTAAGGGCGGGAGCCAGCCAGTAGAATGACTTGCGGACGTGCTCCGGTGTGAAGTCTTCCTTGAGCAGCAGTTTGATACCATCCGCCATTGGCTGAATGAGGCCGAAGAAGTGGAAATCCTTTTTGAAACCCAGCAGGGTGAGGGGAATTCCCACACGGTTGGGACCTACCCGATCTTGAATCACCGCAGAGAAGCGGCGCTCGAAGTAAACCGATATCGGAACGAGGGGCAAAACCACCACGAAGGTCAGCGCAATGATCTTCGTAACGATGATGAGGAGTTGGATGGCGAGGTCCGGCATGGAAAGCGGGGATGAGAGCTATAAAAGGGGAATCAGCCGGTGATTTGTCCGGCAGCCTGGCGGGCGCGCTCGTTTTTCAGCAGCGGAATTTCGTAACCAGTGTCCAGGATCTGTCTGCCGAGTGGTCCGATCTTGGAAAGGCTGAGGCCGGAAAACTGGGCAATCACTTCCGCCATGGCCTTGAAGGCATCCTCGATCAGGAAGACCTCGTTTTTCTCACCGGTGTAAGCGAGAATGAGATCGCGGATGATTTCCCAATCATCATGGGCGAAGGGCGGGGGCTCCACCGCGCGGTTGAGGCGCTGGATGCGGCCGGAAAGATTGACCATCGAGCCGCGCTTTTCCGCAAAGGCGGAGCCGGGCAGGACGATGTGAGCCGCTTCGGCCGTTGGGTTTGCCAGGATGTGGGATTGCAGGAGGAAATCGAGCTTGGCCAGATCCTCTGAAATGAAGCCTGCATCCGTAATGAGATCTTCTCCCAGAACGATGAGTGCCTTGATCGATCCGGCACGCACGCCTTCTCGAATGGCTTCAAGCTGGGCATAAGGATCAGCCACTCCCAGAACGATTTTTGCCCCGGTGGTGTTTGGGTTGCGGTCATCCGCCACCAGCAGTGCATCCGGCTCGGCATAGCGGGGAACCAAGGAGAGCTGAGTGGTGCCGATTTCGGAAGCGAGGGCCCGGGTGAGAAACAGTTCCTCGTTGGTCATGCGCCCGGAGGCGATGATCGCGATCTCAGAGGCATCATGCTTTTTCAGCACCGCAGCGGATTTTTGCAGAGCCTCCATCCAGGAGGTGGAGTGGTGCTGGCCACCGGATTTTTCCAGCGGTTCGGTCAGGCGGGCATCGCTGTCGATGTAATGGAAATTGAGGCGATGGGAATCAGGCATCCATGCGGAGTTCACGTCATTGTTGAGACGTGGCGTGATGCGGTGGACGCGGTTGCCACGGGTCCAGATGGTGATGTTGGTGCCGGTGCCGCAGTTGACATCAATGGTGGGGGTTTCCTTGAGGAACCACACCCGCATCTGGAAACGGAAGTCATTCGAGGTAAGAGCACCTACCGGACAAATATCGACGGTGTTGAGAGAATAGTTGGAATCCAGCAGGCGGCCGGGATGCACCGTGACGGTGGTGTAGGTGCCGCGCTGGGTGAAGCCGAGGACAGGGTCCTCCGCCACTTCATCCATGAAGCGGATACAGCGGCTGCACATGATGCAACGCTCATCATCCAGAGTGATGCGTGGGCCGATATCGACATTCTTCGGCTTCTTCACCTTCATGTCCACAAAGCGGGAGATGCCGCGCCCGTGTTGCACGGATTGTTCCTGCAGGCGGCACTCTCCAGCCTGGTCGCAGATCGGGCAATCCAGCGGGTGATTGATGAGGAGGAACTCCATCACGCCTTCCCGGCATTTTTCCACCAGTTCCCCCGTGGTGCGGATGCCCATGTTTTCCGCCACGGTATTCGCGCAGGCGATGGCGGGGCGGGGCATCCAGCCAATGATTTCATAGCCGTCCTCATCGCGCTGAGGCTCCTGGCCAGGAGCGGGACGGCCGGGCATGCCCATCTGGATGAGGCACATGCGGCAGTTGCCCGGCGAACTGAGCTTTGGGTGATAACAGTAGTGAGGAACGATATTTCCCACTTGGCGACACGCTTCGATCATCCGTGTGCCCTTCGGGAATTGATGCCAAACGCCGTCAATCTGGACGTTGACCATGCCTTTCTCCGCGGCAAGGTCTTTTGGCAGTTTTTGTTCCGCAGTCGCCGAAGTTGTGTCGCTCATGGCTAAAGAAGCACCTCGGGCGCGTTGGGAAAAGGATGGCCCGTCGGTTGTCGCACAGCACTATGCGAGGACGGTCCATCGACGGCAAGCGTGCTTTGTGAAATTTTTCACAAGCCGTGATGAGGCGCAAAAGGGGAGATGATCCGCCTGTTTCAGGGAAGCAGTGCTTTCAGTGCCCGGATGGTTTCCGGTGGGTGCGCTGCGGAAAAACTGATGCGCAATCTGGCAGTCCCGCGCGGCACGGTGGGAAAGCGGATCGCAGGCACCAGGAAGCCCTGATCCTCCAGGGTGGCGGAAGCGTGGAGCGCGGCTTCATTCGTGCCGCAAATCACAGGAACGATGGGTGTGGGATGGGTGGTGGATTGGAATAAATCCAGATTCCTGCGCAGATCCGCCCGCAATTGTCTGCCTTCTGCGGAACGGATGAGGTGGAGTGCTGCCGTGGCTGCGTGGGCGAGCATCGGTGGAGAGGCCGTGGAGTAGATGAATGACCGGGCGCGATTGATCAAAAGATCGATCCAATCCCGCGAAGCAGCGAGGTAGCCACCGGAGAGTCCTGCCGCCTTGCTGAGAGTTCCCATTTGAAAAGTCACCCGCTGCTGGAGCCCCAGCATTTCCGCCAGCCCCATCCCGTTTTCCCCGAGCACGCCAAAACCATGGGCCTCATCCAGCAACAGCAGTGCTTCATGATTTTCCACCAGTTCCACAATCTCAGCCAGCGGGCAAAAATCGCCATCCATGCTGAAAACGGATTCCGTTACCACCAGAATCCGGGCGTCGGCGGATTTGGCGCGGCTTGTAGCGAGCAAACGGGATAGTTTGTCTAAGTCGTTGTGAGGAAAAACACGGATTGTTGCTCCTGAGAGCCGTGCCGCGTCCACCAGGGAGGCATGGCACAGCTTGTCCAGAATCACGGTGTCTTGCTTACCCACCACAGCGGTAATGGTTCCCAGCGCGGTGGCGAAGCCGGAGGAAAACGTAAGCGCCGCCTCGGCCTGCTTGGCGGCGGCAAGGGCTTCCTCCAGCAGGCGATGCGCGGGCAGGCTGCCACACACCAGGCGCGATGCAGCGGCACCTGCACCGAAAAGTTTCACTCCTTCGATCAATGCCGCTTCGATCGCCGGATGCCGGGCGAGGCCCAGGTAATCGTTGGAGGCAAAGTTCCAAAGAGTCTTTCCCTCGCGGCCCACGGTCACACCTGCCGGGGTATCCAGCGGGCGGGCGGTGCGCAGCAGCCCCTCGGCGGCCAGATGGCGGAGGTGCTCGGCAGGAGTGGGCATGGGAAAAAGCTTAGCCAGCCACCGGACGTTCCAAAGCCCAACTAAGGAGTTTTTTGGAGTCGTTCCAGATGTTAGGAGTGGTGGATTTCAGGACCACCACGATGACGGAGCGGCCATTGAATGAGCCGGTGGAAACGAGGCAGCGCCCTGCGGCATTGGTAGTGCCGGTTTTGAATCCATCACAATATGGGACGGTCTTCAGCAGCTTGTTGGTGTTTTCCAAATCACGGGTACGGCCGTCGTTGAAATGGAAAGTGAATGCCTTGGTGGAAGTGTAGGAGCGCAGGAGCGGGCTGCGGTAGGCATAGCGGGTGGCGATGGCCATATCACGCGCGGTCGAGTATTGGCCAGGATTCGGCAAACCATTGGGATTGATGAAATTGGAATTCCGCATGCCCAGCGAAGCGGATTTTCGGTTCATCATGTCTGCGAAGCCTTCCTGGCTGCCACCCACATCACGGGCGAGGGCCCGGGCCACGTCATTGGCACTTTTTACCATCAGCACCTTCAGCAGTTCACGGCGGGTGTAGGTTTCTCCTGCCTTGAGGCCCAGCACGGTGGGTTCGCAGGCTCCATCCGAGGGGGCGATGGTCACTACCTTGTCGATGTCTCCGGAATCAATCACGCAGAGGGCGGTGATGATTTTCTGAGTGCTGGCGACAGGGCGGGGAAGATCGGCATTTTTTGCGTAAAGCACGCGGCCGCTTTCCACATCCACCACGATAGCGCTTTCTCCGGCAATCGGTGGGGGAGGCGTGTCTGGAATGGTGGTGACGCGCACGGGGCCAGCGCTCTGCCCGGGCCGCGAGGGATCGCGCGGGGGAGGATTTCCTCCGCAGGAGGTAATGAGACCTACGGTGAAGAAAAAAGCCGTGAATCGGGCGCAAAACAGCCGTGACATGGGCGCGATCATTCTCATGAGACCGGGGGCATCAAGTCGCGAATGCGCTCACAGCCGCTTAAAACAAAACTATTCCGGTTTTGGGGGTAGGAGGCTGCCATCCAAGTTTCCGCCTGCTGTCGGCAGGGCGGGCTCCTTGAAGTCCACCGGGCCACCGAAGAACCAGAAGCTGCGCTTTGCCTTTCCTTCATATGCGAGGGCACGCTCCTTGCCGGTCGGCATGGCCTTCAGTTCCTTTTCACGGACCTTTACCACCTTGATGTCCGGCTCGTTGAAGTTGGTGATTTTGTGGGTCAGCCGGGCAACGCCATTGCGGGTGGCGCTGGAAGTATTTTTAACCACATTCATGGCTCCGCAGGAAGTGAGGGCCAGGACAAGTGCAAGCGCAGGAATTTTTGTATAAAGCACTGTCTTCATGGAAGTGGTTTCGATGGCGCGCAGGCTAGCATCTTCTCCCGTTCTGTCCACTCCCCGTTTTTGTGTCAAAACCGCCACCGGCTTCAGCGTGCCACGAGGACGAGGAAATTTCTCACCTGCTTGTTCCACGGCGGCCGCCGGTTGAGCGGGCCGCCGGAAACCTGGGAGGAGATCCAAAGATCGGATGAGCGGCCTCCATCCAGATTCAGCGCCTGCTTGGGGTGCCATCCTCCGGGCGATGCATGTGAAAGAGCACCAGTGACTTCCGCGAGAGTGCAGGGGGAGGTGAGGCCCAGCCACCAGCGGTTTCCTCCATCCCAGAGCAGGATGGAACGCACGGCAGACTTGGTGGATTCCAGAGATAGAATGGAGTGGCCATTTTCCAGCAGCATCGGGCCTGCCTGAATCAGCTCCCTTTGAGATCCGGCAGCCGCGCGGCCCAGTTTTTCCCGCCGGGTAATGCTTAAATTTCCTGAAGCATCCTGCCGCCAGATGCCGCTGCCGAGGGATGTTGTGGCATTCCAGAAGCCTGAGGATGTGCCATTTGCCACCACCAGTCCCAGGGGGTCTCCTTCAAGTGTGAAAAATCCCGCATTGATGGCGGCCAGACCTTCTGCGGACTGGCCCGCTGCTGCTGCATCCGGGAACTGTGATCCGGGGCCTGCAGGTTGATCCTTCACGATCAGGCGGTGGCTGCGGGAATCAAACGAAACTCCCTCAAAGGTGACTCCATCCACCGTCTGCCGGGTGATGGTGGGAGGCTGGTTGGGAAATGTGGGTGCCGCAGGAGCGGCTACAGGGGCAGCGGGCGCAACTGGCGGGGCGGCAACCTCAGTGGGTGCCGCACGTTGTTTCGCCCGATTTTCAAGGGGAGGGGCAGCGGAGCAGCCGATGATTAAAAGGGCAGCTATGGCGCAGGCCGTAAATCGCATGCCATTTCACTCGCACGTCCGGCATGGGTTGGCAAGTGAAGCTCTATCAAGCAGGTTTGCAGCCTATTCCCAGCAGAGTCTGGAAACGGGGCGGGGCTTCTTCCCGATCAGCCACCACGGTTTCAATCCCGCTGAAGCCACTGCGCTCCAGCATGGCGGCCAGATCGCTTTCAGAAAATCCCAGCCAATGATCCGCGTAGAGTTCACGGGCTTCTTCAAACTGATGTTGAAGCAGATCCATGACGATCAGTCGACCACCGGGTTTCAGCTTTTGGAAGGCGGCGTCCAGCGCGCGCTGGGGATGCTCCGCGTGGTGAAGGGCCTGGCTGAGAATGGCCAGATCCAGGGTG
>Ga0157373_10000978_pt1 | contig 22107 bp, 23 predicted proteins | sample C65metaG_FD_113460 | JGI IMG/M metagenome (GOLD analysis project Ga0157373, IMG submission 113460) | Corn rhizosphere microbial communities from Kellogg Biological Station, Michigan, USA - C6-5 metaG | ecosystem: Host-associated > Plants > Roots > Rhizosphere > Soil | place: USA: Michigan... | reverse complement strand
TAGATAAAATAGAATTTATTTTGCGTCAATAAATTTTACGTTTGTGCATGACAGTTATGTTCTAAAAATTGTTTTCTGCTAAAAAAATAACTATTGAATTCTTCGCATCAAATTCTTGCGTTCAGCAGTTCGCGAAGCGGAAACTCCGGTTATCTTGAAACGGCAGCGCCGGAGATTAAAAATTTTCTTGGCAGTAAACCAACAAATATTGCATTTATTCCTTTTGCTTCAACTGATAAAAATTACCACGAATATGCCGCTAGTGTTGCAGAAGGTTTAAAAGATTTGCCGGTTAAAATTAATGTCGCTTTACCTGAAAATGCAACATCAGTAGTAGAAAAATCTGATGCAATTATGGTTGGCGGAGGAAATACTTTCAAGTTGATCCATGATCTGTACGAATTGAATTTACTGGATGTGATTCGAATGAAAATTGATAATGGCACGCCTTTCATTGGTTGGAGCGCAGGATCGAATATCTTAAATCCTACGATTTCAACAACCAATGACATGCCCGTCATCGAACCAAAATCATTTAAAGCTTTAAATATTTTTCCATTTCAAACCAATGCACATTATTTTAATGACAAAACAGAAGGGTTTAATGGAGAAACACGAGATGGAAGATTGGAAGAATTTTTAGAAGTCAATCCCGCAGGTAAAATAATTGGTTTGCCGGAAGGAACAGGATTGTTATTGGAAAAAAATATACTGAAATTTTTTGGAGAAGCACCAGCAGTTTTATTCGAAATAAAAGAGAATAAATGTATTAAAACTGCAATAAAACCAGGAACGGATCTTTCGTTTCTTTTAACACAGTAAGCGAAGAAATAATAGCAAATTCATAAATAAAAAAGCCATTCATTTTCTGAATGGCTTTTTTATAAGTCGGGGCGGCAAGATTCGAACTTGCGGCCTCCACATCCCAAATGTGGCGCGATAACCGGGCTACGCTACGCCCCGAATAATTTTTGAAAAGAACTGCGGAGAGGGAGGGATTCGAACCCTCGGTACAGGTTGAAGCCCGTACAACGGTTTAGCAAACCGGCCCTTTCGGCCACTCAGGCACCTCTCCTCTTTTGAGCAATTAAGGGTTGCAAAAGTAGCATTTGAATTTCAAAAAAGAAAATAAAATTCAGCCAAATAAAAATTTGAAAAAGCACTTTAAAATTCTACAAATCTTTGCTTACACGCCATCTTTTTCTAAACCTATAAAAACAAATCTGTATAAAGCTTGCCGCCCGGTTTTACAGCATATTTTTCCAAATCTGTAATTCCTTCTTCTCTCAACACTTCTTCGTCGATAAAAGAATTGCCGGTGCAAACATCAGAAGGTCTTTGCAAAATATAAAATGCACCATCAGCAACAATTTCAGGAGTTCGACTCATTTGTACAAGTGCTTCACCGCCAAGTAAATTTCTGACTGCTGCTGTGGCAATTGTGGTTTTTGGCCATAAAGTATTCGCTGCAATTTTATATTTCTTTAATTCTCCTGCCAATCCCAAAGCAATCATCGTCATATCATATTTGCTCATTGTATAAGCAATGTGATTGCTCAGCCATTTTTGATGAAGATTGATTGGAGGAGACAAATTTAAAATGTGAGAATTGGTTCCTTTTTTCAAAAAAGGAATACATTCTTCGCTGACGAAAAAGGTTCCTTTTACATTGATGTCGTGCATTAATGCAAACGCTTTTTGGGTAGTTTGTTCAAGCGACGTTAATGCGATTGCAGACGCATTATTAATGAGAATGTCAATTCCTCCAAATCTTTCTACCGCTTTTTCGACCGCATTTTTTATCTGGTCTTCAACCCGAATATCACATTGAACCGCCAAAGCTTTTCCGCCGGTTTTTTCAATTTCATTGGCAGCGCTAAAAATCGTTCCACCAAGTTTTGGATTTTCTTCAATTGATTTGGCAACTACAATAATATTAGCACCTTCCTTCGCAAGCCGCAGCGCTATTGCTTTTCCAATTCCCCTGGAAGCGCCGGTAATGAAAACGGTTTTATTTTTAAAAGTCATCTGGAAAAAATATTTGCTTAAATATAATCAGTAAATGAAGGAAAAGTGGATTTTTTCGATATTTCTATTGCTGCATTCATGAGTAAACAAACAAACATCTGGATTCCTATTTTCAAATTCTTCCAACAGGCATACTCTTTGATGCTGCTTTTGCATTATTGAATTTCTATAACACTACAATTTCTTTCCAAAGAAATGTTGCTATCGGGAAACTGTAATTGAATTCTTACAATTATTTGTGCAGCAAAACTTTTAAAACCTGGCTCTGTCAATGTTTGGATCGCTACTATATTTTCCACAAATGATTCTTCTGCAATCTGTCGAAAATCCTGCATCGCAACAAGCAGAAAAGATCAACAGGTTGTTTAATTTTTTCAACATCGCATCGCTTGGAATGCTTTTGCTGGTTTGTTTTCTGGTTGTTTTTATTTGTATCAAATTCAAAGAAAAAAAAGAAGATAAAGGCGAACCGAAACAAATTACAGGCAACAAAAGAGTAGAGGCTTTGATGATTGGTATTCCTGCTTTATTGCTCATTTGGTTTTTTTACCAGACCGTGACAACGATGAACGCTGTTGCTGCGCCTCTTCATCCTACAAAAGAACCCGATGTTATTATCACAGGTCATCAATGGTGGTGGGAAGTAGATTATCCGAAAGCTAATGTGGTTACTGCAAATGAAGTGCATTTGCCTGTTGGAAAACCTTTGTTGCTCGAAATGCGGTCAGCGGATGTGATTCATGATTGGTGGGTTCCGGAGCTTGGCAACAAAATGGATCTTGTACCGAAGATGAATAATTATTTAAGTCTCGATATTAATAAACCAGGAAAATATATTGGTGCGTGCAGTGAATTTTGCGGTGCTCAACATGCCTGGATGCGCATTAACGTAATTGCTGAGAATGAAAGTGAGTTTCAAAACTGGCTGGCGCAAAACGCAAAGCCGGCAATCGTTCCGACAGATACTTTGGCGATAAAAGGTGCGGAAATTTTTCAAACAGAAACTTGTGCCAATTGCCATCGAATCCAGGGAACCGCTTCTACTTCCAATGTTGGCCCTGATCTGACTCATCTTGGCAGCCGCACTGAACTTCTAACAGGATTAATGAAAAATAATGAACAAAATTTATATCAATGGATCAGTCATCCGCAGGAAATAAAACCGGGCGCCCACATGCCGGATTTTATTTTTAGTAAAGATACCGTTCAGGCGATTGTTCATTACCTGGCGCAATTAAAATAACATGAGCGAAACAATTTATATTCCCGAACCAAGCACTTCTTTTCCTGGCGTAGGAGTGAGCACAGATCAAGGTTTGCTTCAATGGATATCTTCTGTTGATCATAAAATGATTGGCATTATGTACCTGTTGCTGGCACTCTTATTTTTTCTAATTGGTGGCGTGGAGGCATTGCTCATGCGAATACAGCTAGCTGCACCAGTCAATCATTTTTTGAGTCCCGAGGCATACGATCAGATTTTTACAATGCATGGAACAACGATGATTTTTTTGGTTGCCATGCCGGCGGTTTTTGGCTTTGCAGTTTATTTTACTCCGTTGATGATCGGTGCCAATGAAATGGCTTTTCCAAGATTGAATTCATTTAGTTTATGGATCACTTTTTTTGGTGGATTGCTTTTGTATTTCAGTTTCGTCGCAGGTGGTGGACCTGACGCCGGATGGTTTAATTACGCGCCACTCAATGAAAAAAATTATTCCAGCAGCAACGGCATTGATTATTATGCAATGGGATTGTTGCTTTCGGGAATTGGCAGCGTTACAACTTCTATCAACCTGATCGTAACCGTTTTGCATTATCGCGTTAAAGGAATGAAGTTGAATCAACTTCCTTTGTTTGTCTGGATGGTTTTTGTGAATTCATTTTTACTGATCGCAGCATTTCCTTCTCTGAATGCGGCGCTGGCAATGCTTTTGTTGGATCGCCAATTCCACGCGCATTTTTTTAATACAACCAACGGCGGCTCTGCGCTTCTTTGGCAACATCTGTTTTGGATTTTCGGCCATCCGGAAGTTTACATTGTTATTCTTCCTCCGTTCGGAATTTTATCTGAAGTTTTTCCGGTGTTTTCGCGTAAGCCAATTTTCGGTTATGCGTTTGTTGCTGCTTCGTCGGTTGCCATAGCTTTGCTGGCTTTTGGTGTGTGGGCGCATCACATGTTTGCTGTGGGAATGGGAAATACCGTAGATGCATTTTTCTCTGCAAGCAGCATGCTGATTGGAATTCCGACAGGAGTAAAAATTTTCAATTGGCTGGCGACGATGTACGGTGGCAAAATCAGGTTTACGGTTTCCATGCTTTTTGCTGTGGCTTTTTTAATTGAATTTACGATTGGTGGCTTGACTGGAATTGCATTTTCAATTGTTCCGATCGATTGGCAATTGACTGATACCTATTATGTAGTGGCGCATTTACATTATGTTTTTATTGGTGGGACCATCTTCGGTTTGCTGGCAGGATTATTTTATTGGTTTCCGAAAATGACAGGAAAAATGCTAGATGAAAAATTAGGGCGGTGGTTTTTCTGGCTGTTTATTATAGGCTTCAACGCGACATTTTTGGTGCAACATTTACTAGGCATTTTAGGAATGCCGAGAAGAGTTTTTACCTATCCCAATCTACCATGGTACGGCGTATTAAATATGATTTCTACAATCGGAGCTTTCATCATGGGAGGATCAGTTTTACTGTTGCTTTATATGGTGTTTAAAAGTATCCGAAGCGGAAAAGATGCAGGAAAAGATCCGTGGGATGGAGTTACATTGGAATGGTTAACCACTTCTCCGCCACAATTAAAAAATTTTGACGAAGTGCCTGTAGTTCAGGGCAGCCGGCCTTTGTGGAATTGGAAACATCCTGATAATGCAGATCAATAAATAAAAAAAACGATGAACAAAACAATGATGAAACTAGTAGTTGGAACAGAAGCAATGTTTTTTATTTGCCTCATTCTTGCATTTGTTTATATGGCGTACAACGCAGGATTCGAGCCCCACGAAGTGGAGGCACTTGATGTCAAAACCACCGGAATTTTCACCGTTATTTTAATTGCAAGCAGTTTCACTTTTTTACTTGCCGAAAAAAATTATCAAAAAGGAAAAATAAAAAGTTTAAAGTTTTGGTTGATCATTACGATTTTGTTTGGCGCCATTTTTTTAATAGGGCAAGGGGAAGAATACTGGCGTTTGATCAATGATCACATCACTTTAAGCAGCAGCGTTTTTGGAACCAGTTTTTATGCGCTTACCGGCTTTCATGGTTTTCATGTTTTTGCCGGAATTATCATTTTGCTGATTATTCTGACAATGGTTTTCCTGGGAGATTTTAATCATTCAAACTCAAACGTAATCAGCACAGTAGGCATTTACTGGCATTTTGTTGACATCGTTTGGATTGCTGTTTTTACGGTAGTTTATGTGCTGCCGTTATTTACCAATGTTTAAAAACAAAAAAATGAAATCAATATTTTTCCAATGGCATTTTGATTTAGTAACAACAATGTTTTTGTTCGCATTGACTTTCGTGTATTTGTATGCAATTGATTTCAAATTACACAAACGATTTCCATATTTTTTCGCCGGAATTTTCTTATTGATCCTATGCATCAATTCACCATTACATTTTTTAGGAGAAAATTATTTGTTCAGCGCTCACATGCTTTCTCATGTGTTGATCATTTTAATTGCAGCGCCGTTGATCGTTGCCGGAATTCCTGAAGAAAATAAATTCAAAAAGCCATTGCATTTCTTTTCAGGGAAAATAAAAAATCCAATTATTTGTTGGTTTACAGGAGTTGGCATCATGTGGTTTTGGCACGTTCCTTATATTTTCAATCAATTATTTCAAATGCATTCAATGATGTTGATGAACATTGAAATGTTGAGTTTATTAGTTGCAGGAATGATTTTTTGCTGGCCCATTATCAATCCTTACAAAGAAACCCGAATCGCTCCAATTGCAGGCGTAGGCTATCTTTCAACCGCTTGTGTTTTTTGTTCTTTGCTTGGATTGATGATCACTTTTGCACCTTTGGGAATGTATTCTCCGATTCATGGAATTAGCAATTCAACTTACTTGTCAATGATCAGAAATGAGTGGAATATTTCTGCTTCGGCTGATCAACAAATTGCGGGATTGATCATGTGGGTTCCATGTTGCATGATCTATCTGACCGCTTCAATGATTTTATTGATAAAATGGTTTGGTAGCAATTACACAAATTTCTCAAACACGAATTACACGAATTAAACGAAAGTTTCAAATGAATCTGCCGGATTTTAATTCATGCAATTATTGAAAAAAATTAGTGTAAAAAAATAATAAAAATGAATTTAGATCAATTAGAAAAAGTGAAAGCAAAGCCGGAAGAATTACCACATCCAACTTACTGGCCATTTTTTTTAGCGTTGGGATTAATGTTTCTGGGTTGGGGATTATTAACGACGTGGCTGATTTCAGTTGCAGGCCTTATCGTGTTTGTAATATCTCTTATCGGATGGATAAATATTTTGCGTCATGAATGAAACAGAAAATGAATCAATAAGCAGGAGAGATTTTTTTATGAAAATCAGTCTCGGCCTTGCCGGCTTAAGCGCTGCAGTTGCTGCCATTCCGGTTATCAGTGCGTTGATAGCGCCATTGCTGGAATCAAAAGAAGAGAAATGGAGAACTGTTGGAAAAATAAATGATTTTCAAATAGGCACTACATCTTTAGTGAATTTTATCAACGCCGATCCTGAACCTTACGCCGGAATTACCGCGAAATCTGCGGCCTGGTTGCGAAGAAATACTCAAACTGATTTCATTGCTTTTGCTGCCAATTGTACACATCTTGGCTGCCCCGTAAGATGGGAAAAAGATGCGCATTTATTTATGTGTCCCTGTCATGGCGGTGTTTATTATGCCAACGGAACTGTGGCTGCAGGACCGCCACCAAAACCATTAACACGTTATCAAGTAAGAATTTTTAAAGAGGACGTTCAGATAAAAACAGCACCACTTCCCATCACCGGTATTTCTGCATCAAGATCAGTATGAATATTTTAAAAAAAATATGGAAATGGATTGATGACAGAAGCGGTTTTTCTGAAAGCATTCTTCCTGTGATCACGCATCCGGTTCCGCCGCGAGCCAAGTGGAGCTATGTTTTTGGCAGCGCCACTTTGTTTTGTTTTTTGTTGCAGGTGATCACTGGAATTGCCTTATCGCTGTTATATCAACCTTCATCGAAAGAAGCGTATCAATCGCTTCAATTCATTACTGATGAGGCAAAGTTTGGAAATGTGCTTCGCGGAATTCATTATTTCGGCGCATCAGCAATGATCATTTTGGTTGGCCTGCACATGATGCGCACGTATATCACCGCTTCCTATAAATTTCCGCGGGAAATGAACTGGATCAGCGGCGTTTTCCTTTTGATCTTCACGATTTTCATGGGATTTACCGGGCAATTATTGCGCTGGGATTCCAACGGTGTTTGGTCTTCGGTTGTAGCTGCTCAGCAATTAGGAAGGGTTCCTTTTGTTGGAAAATATTTAGCGCGTTTGCTTCTTGGTGGAAACACTATTGGCGGCCAAACGTTGAGCCGGTTTTATTCGTATCATGTATTTATTGTTCCTGCTTTCATTTTTGTATTTATCGCTTTTCATTTATTTCTTGTAATCAGAAACGGAATTTCAGAACCGCCAAAAGCCGGACGTTTGATCGATCCGAAAACTTATCGCAGATGGTACCAGGAGATGTTGAAACAAAAAGGTGTTCCGTTCTGGCCTGATGCCGCATGGCGCGACATTATTGTAAGCTCTTTCATTATTATTGCAATTATAATTCTGGCTGCTGTTTTTGGTGCACCGGCATTAACTACTCCGCCTGACCCTTCTATGGTTCAAACTTCGCCAAACCCTGACTGGTACATGATTCCGTTCTTTGCTTTATTTGCTTTAATGCCACACAAAATAGAGTCAGTCGCGATGTTGCTTGGTCCGTTGATCACCATTATTTTATTATTTTCCATTCCTTTTATTTCTCACAAAGGCGAAAGAAGCCCTTTGAAAAGACCTTGGGCAATGTTTGGAGTGATTTGCGTTTTTGTGTTTGTCATCAGTCTTCTTGTCATTGGAATTCAAGCATCATGGTCGCCGAATTTTAATACAAAACCGTTGCCTTTAACAGCGATTAAATTGACAAATCCTGACTCAACAGTGATACAAGGCGTTCATTTGTTTTATGCAAAAGGGTGCCAGTATTGCCATTCGATCAATCATTACGGCGGAAAAGCGGGGCCAAATTTAAGTACCGTCGGAAATCGCTTGTCCATCCAGGAGTTGAAGATCCGGATTGTAAATGGCGGAAAAAATATGCCTTCGTTTGGTGGCATTTTGTCTAAAGAAGAATTAGACAGAATTGTTGCTTTTCTATCAACACAGAAATAATCGAAAACATAAGGGCATAACTTTTGAGTGACAAAATTTTTACAAATCAGAAGACTCAAATTTTATGGCTGAAGCAGAAACCAATCATCAGGAAAATTCTAATTTAAGTTTCAGCAAAAAAGTATGGATTACAGGTGCCATCATTGCATTTATCGTTGTTTCCATTTTACTGATAAAAATATGGCTAAGCGTATTGCTTCTGATTCTTGCAGGCGTTTTGGTTGCAATTTATTTTCATGGGTGCGCCGACATTTTGAAAAAATATTTGCACTGGCCTTCCAAATTAAGTGTCGTTGTTTCTGTTATATTCAACATCCTTTTATTTATTGCATTTTTCTGGTTCGTAGGAGCGCGTCTTCAACAGCAGGTGGAGCAATTGTCAGATACCTTACCGGAAACAATTCAAAATGCAAAGGAGCAATTGAATCAAAGTGTGTTAGGAAGTAAGCTGGTGGATCTTTTAAACAAATCCGGCAGTTCAGAACGCACAACAGAAGTGGCCAAACAATTTTTTTCTTCCAGTTTTGGCATTCTCAGCGATTTATATATCGTTTTTCTTCTCGCCTTATTTTTCACCGCCAGTCCGTCGCAATATAAAAATGGAATTATTTCTTTGTTTACTGAAAAATCAAAACAAAAAGCAAGTGAACTAATGGAAGAGTTAAGAATTGTTTTGAGAAAATGGATTGAAGGACTGATTATCGGATTTCTTTTCATTGCAATTCTAACCGGAATCGGTTTATTGATTCTTGGAATGCCTTTAGTTCTCACACTCGCTCTGATAGCGGGTTTGCTCAATATGATTCCGAACTTTGGACCACTGATCGCTTTGGTTCCAGCCGTTCTGATCGCTTTGTTACAAGGTCCTACAATGGCTATTATTATTATTTGCATGTACACTTTTATTCAGATGGTTCAAACAGCCATCACCCAACCACTGATCCAAAAAAAGATGATCAATATTCCTCCGGCGCTCACGGTTTTTGGACAAGTTGCTTTGGGCATGCTCGCAGGTTTCTGGGGCGTTTTGCTTGCCGTTCCTGTGGTAGTAATTTTCATGACGGTTATTCAAAAGCTTTATCTGAAAAAAGAATCTGATTGATATTTCAGTATCTTAAATATCAAATATTTTTGGAATAAAGATTGCTCTCATTTTATTTCAAAGTTGTCCAACTTTAAACATTTCCCTAATTTTAGAAGACTTCTGTAAATTTAAAATAACATATATGAAACGTAGTATCAAAAGCCTTTTGGGCTATACAATGAAGGAAACTGATGGCGAGATCGGAGAAGTAGAAGAGTTTTATTTTGATGATAAATCGTGGACGATCCGCTATTTGATCGTAAAAACAGGCGACTGGCTTTCGAGCCGAAAAGTGCTTATTTCTCCAACAGTTTTGAAGCAGCCGGATTGGGAGAATAAAGTATTTCCGGTTAATCTTACCAAAAGCCAGATTGAAAACAGTCCGGATATTGATACTGACAAGCCTGTTTCGCGCCAGCAGGAAGAACAGCTTTCCGGTTACTATCCCTGGGAGATTTATTGGGGCGCGGAGCCTGATGAACATGGTGCAGGAATTTTTGGAATGATGCCCAGCGATCTTTATGAAAGCGAAAATGTAACCGTAGAAAATGTTGAAGCAACTCGCCGAAAAAACGATCAGCATTTGCAAAGCACTGCGCAGGTGACTGGTTATTCTATTCATACCACTGATGGAGAAATCGGAAAAGTAGTAGATTATATCATTGATGACATGACTTGGGCGATCAAATTTTTGGTTGTTGATACCGGTACATGGCTCAACAGCAGAAAAGTTTTATTATCTACAAAATGGATCACAGAAGTAAAATGGGATAATTCAATTGTGATTGTAAATATTTCTACCGAAGCCGTAAAAAATAGTCCAGAGTTCGATCCGTCGCAACCCGTAAACGAAGTTTACGAACGCAATCTTTATGATTATTATGGAAGGCCGGCCGACAAAGGATAAATTTTCAATTTTATTTTTGACAAAAAATTCCTGAAATGAATGCATTGATCATCGTCGATGTGCAAAATGATTTTCTTCCCGCCGGAGCATTGCCGGTAAAAGATGGAGATACGATAATTCCTGTCATCAATGATCTTCAAAACAAATTTGATTTGGTTGTTGCCACACAGGATTGGCATCCAGCTGGTCATAAAAGCTTTGCGTCTTCTCATCCCGGCAAAAAAGTTTTTGAAGAAATTATTTTAGATGGATTGCCGCAGGTTTTGTGGCCTGATCACTGTGTTCAACAGATTTTTGGTGCAGAAATTTCTACCGCATTGGATACCAAAAAAATTGAAGCTATTTTCAGAAAAGGAATGGATAAAAATATTGACAGCTACAGCGGTTTTTTTGATAATGGAAAAAAGAAATCAACCGGAATGGCAGATTATTTAAAAGGGAGAGGAACTACTTCAATTTATGTTTGTGGTTTGGCTGCAGATTATTGTGTTTATTTTACTGCACTTGATGGATTGGAATTGGGTTTTCAATCAACAATCATCACCGATGCTACAAAAGCCATTGATGAAAATAATTTCAAAAAAGTTCTGGAGAACTTTAAATCAAAAGGCGGAAAAGAAATAACAAGCGATCAGATTCATTTTTGATAAGAATGGAAAAAAGAATTCGCTTTTTTGTTCGTTTACTGCTTTTTTAATTTCGTATTTAGAAATTCAGTTGAAATTTTAAAAACTACTTTTGCAAAGCATTGAAAAGTTTATGAATCAATAAAAATGCTTTCAGAAAATCTTTATTCTCAAAAAGAAAAACAATTTCTTAAGCTTCATCATAATGGAGAGCTTTTAGTTCTTCCAAACATATGGAATCCTTTGGGAGCAACGCTTTTGGAAGAAATTGGTTATAAAGCCGTGGCAACAGCAAGCGCTTCCATCGCGTACAGCAATGGATGTGATGATGGACAAAAAATTCCTTTTGATGAATTATTATTCCTTCTAAAAAAAATTGTGAACAGTGTACAAATACCTGTTACCGCCGATGTTGAAAGCGGTTATGCTTCCAATAATTCACAATTGAAAGAGCACACCAAAAAATTAATCGACACCGGAATTGTCGGAATCAATTTCGAAGATAGTCTTCATGATGAATCGAATTTATTTTCAAAAGAAGAACAATCAGAAAAAATACATCTGATCAAAAAAACTGCATCCGAGATGGGATGCCATCTTTTTATTAATGCAAGAACTGATGTTTTTATAAAACAAAATAATGCATCGAAAGAAGAAAAATTGAAGGAAGCAATCGAAAGAGGAAAGGCTTACAAAGACGCCGGTGCAGATGGTTTCTACCCGATTTTTTTAAAAGAGAAAACTGCAATTGAAACAATTATTAAAGAAGTTTCGTTGCCTGTGAATATTTTGATGGTCGCCGGAATTCCTGATTTTCGTGCATTAAAGGAAATTGGTGTTGCAAGAATTAGTTTGGGGCCGGGATTTTTGAAAAAAGCGACCCAATCAATGAAAAATATCGCGGAAAAATTGTTGAATTATGAAGGCATGGAAGAGATCACTGAAAATCCTGTCACTTCAGATTATTTGAAAAATTTAATTCTAAAAAATAAAGATTATGGAAAAGAGAATTAATATCAAAACGCTTGAACCCGGTGCATATAAAGCAATGAGTGGTTTGGAAAGCTACATCAGGCATTCAAAATTGCCGGCGAAGCTTCGCGAATTGATAAAGATCAGGGCTTCACAAATCAATGGATGTGCGTATTGTATTGACATGCATACCCAGGAAGCGCTGAAGCTTGGAGAAGATCAGCGCAGAATTTTTGCATTATCTGCCTGGAGAGAATCGCCATTATTTACCGAAGAAGAAAGAGCTGTTTTGCAATTAACGGAAGAAGTAACGCTAATTTCAAAACATGCGTTGAGTGATGAAACGTATGATAAAGTGTTGAAATTTTATGGAGAAAATGAATTGGCGCAAATCATTATGCAGGTAATTATAATCAATTCATGGAACAGGTTTACGGTTTCTACCAATCAGATTTTTGAACCGGCTTCTTAAAGATTTTGAGTTTGTTAAAGCACATGATCTTGCTCATAATTCAGCAATCCTGACTGAATTAAATAATATTTTTGCAATCCATCTTTTTAAAAAGGTTTTACTTTGGAAGAAGAAAAAAAAGACATTCTCAATCTTGATGACATCAAATTATTAGTAGATACTTTTTATGATAAAGTGAGAGAAGATCAATTGATAGGGCCGATTTTTGACGAACGAATCCAAAACCGCTGGCCGGAGCATCTGGCAAAAATGTACACTTTCTGGCAAACGGTTTTGTTAGGTGAACACACTTATTATGGAAGCCCGTTTCCGCCTCATGCAAATCTCCCGGTCGAAAAAGAGCATTTTGAAAGATGGCTTTCATTATTTTCTCAAACTTTGCATCAGTTATTTTCTGGCGAAATAGCCGACGAAGCAATGTGGCGCGCGAATAAAATGGCAACGATGTTTCAATATAAAATTGATCATTACCGAAGCAATTCATCAAAAAGCCTTATCTGAAGGCAGTAAAAATATCCTTTTTTCTAAACCAGGAAGAGTGACATTTCCTGTGTAACGGGCGGTTACTAAATACTTTTTGGGTAGTAAACTTTCAGCGTATAATTTTGCCTACATTATATTTCGATAATTTATAAAGCTGAATGATCAATAAAAAGTATTTAAAAAGCGGCATCCCCATTTCAGTATCTCTAAAACCTACCTTAGAAGCAGAAGACATAAAACCACATTTTAGCCAGAACAAAAAAAGGCTCGTCACGATTGCTGCCATGGCCGTTGCAATTGCGATAGCGATCAGTTTTATCGCAAAATTTTTAGTTTATCTTATTTACTTTATTACCAATCTTTCTTTTTATCAAAAGCTTTCAATTGATCATGTTACTCCCGCCGGAAATCATTTAGGTTTATGGGTAATTATAGTTCCGGCTATTGGCGGCGTTATTGTCGGACTGATGGCGCTTTATGGTTCCAAAGCTATTCGCGGACACGGAATTCCTGAAGCGATGGAACAAATTTTGACCAATCAAAGTAAGATAAAACCAACGATCACTTACCTTAAACCAATTTCTTCTGCCATTGCAATCGGCTCTGGTGGCCCGTTTGGTGCGGAGGGTCCGATCATTGCGACTGGCGGCGCTTTAGGATCTACACTTGGACAAATTGCAAGAATTTCTCATAATGAACGAAAAATTTTATTGGCTTCCGGAGCAACTGCAGGTATGGCGGCTATTTTCGGGACGCCAATAGCAGGAATATTTTTAGCGATCGAATTGTTGCTTTTTGAATTTTCTCCACGTTCTATCATACCCGTTGCGCTGGCTTGTATTACAGGCGCTGCGGGCCATCATTTCCTGTTTGAAGCCGGACCTGTTTTTCCCGTTGGCCATTTGATAGAAATTCCATCAAATACCGGCTTGTTTGTTTACAGCATTTTGGGAATTGTGATGGGTTTTATTTCTGTGTTTACTACCAAGATCGTTTATTTTATTGAAGATCATTTTGAAAAAATTCCCGTTCATTGGATGTGGTGGCCTGCTATTGGCGGCCTTGCAGTAGGAATTGTAGGATATTTTGCTCCAAGAACCCTCGGTGTTGGTTATGATAATATTACCGATGTTTTATCCGGGAATTTAACGCTGAACGTGGTTTGGTCATTATGTATTTTCAAATTTATTTCGTGGGCCATTGCGCTGGGAAGCGGTACTTCCGGCGGTACTTTGGCGCCTTTGTTTACTATTGGAGGAGCTGCAGGAGTTTTACTGGCAAGTGCAATTCTTCATTTTTTTCCTGATTCAGGAATTACATTATCCCTCGCGGCTCTAGTTGCCATGTCTGCAATGTTTGCGGGTGCATCAAGAGCGCTTCTTACATCCATAATTTTTGCATTGGAAGCAACTGGTCAATCCAATGCTTTGTTGCCACTTTTGGCGGGTTGCATCGGTTCATACGTTGTTTCTTTCTTCCTGATGGAAAATACAATCATGACTGAAAAAATCACAAGACGCGGTGTAAAAACTCCGGATTCTTACGAACCGGATATTTTAGAAACCATCAATGTAAAACAAGTAATGAGCGAAAATGGCTTGATGCTAAGTGAAGACAACACAATCGGCGAAGTGCGCGACTGGCTTGAGAAAGAGACCGATTACAACAGTAATTATTTTATCATCGTAAGTAATAACGATGAGTTCAGAGGCATCATCAGTTCGTCCAATTTATTCAGCAATCATCACCAGCCAGATCGTTTGGTCGGCTCACTGATCAAACGAAATAATGTTTCTATCCGCGTTGACAATTCTCTTCGCTCAGCGGTAGAGCTGATGGCAAAAGAGAATATTGATATTCTTCCTGTCGTGTCCAACGAAAATACGATCATCGGAATTCTTTCGTATAAAGACATCATCTCCGCCTACAAATCTGATATTGATAATTATGTGAAAAAACGTCCTTCAATTTCTTTGAGAAGACATGGCCTGAAGATCTTAGTTCGTGGAAATAAACTAATCAATCTGATCACAAGAAAAAGTTAGAAAAAAGAAATCCTTTTATTTGTTGGTTTACTGAAATATTTTCAATCAACGTGGCTAAATGCTTCCAGGTATTTATTAATATACTGTTGCTTTGATTTCGCTTTGTATTGCATAATAAATCGTGGATGTTCCAAAGCGATTATCTTTTTAAAGAAATGAAATTCATCATTTATTTTTCTTAAAAATTTTTCATTCTTTCCTGTGCCAAAACAAAAAGCAACATCAGTGCTGATTCCAAAACTAATTTGCTTCGTGATATTTTCGATCATGAAATCATAAACCATTTCTGTCAGTTCTTTGCTGTCGTAATAATTATAATTGACTTCTTTTCCTTTGTCGTTTATAATCGTAAAGCCAAGCGGGCAAATGGAATGAATATAAAATTTGCCATAAAATTTTTCAACTCCTCCATAAGTATTGATCATTTCATAAATGAAAGTTGCGGACGGTTCATGAGTTGCTTTCCCTGAAAATTCCAGTCCACATTCGTTCAATAATCTTTTAGTGTCTGTGAAAGGAACACCGGTAACTCCTGCACCAAATCTACCGGGATTTATTCCGAGAATGAGATGCCGCTTATTGTTGTCGTTGTAAAATTTCTTGTAGAATTTGGTCGAAATATTCAGCGCTTCTTTATTTTCTTTAAAGGGATTCATGATGCCAATATTCTTCGGCAACGCTCCTTTAAATTCAATGTTTTTATTAAAAGAAATGATTTTATCAGCGAAAGTTTTCAAGAGAATTATTTTGTCAAAAGGAATCAAGAATCATTTTTTCTCGAATGCTTTTAGTTTTTTGATCAGATCATTAAGTGGCGTGTAATCTTTGTAAGAAACAACCAGCTTTCCATGTTTATCAAACAGCGCTGAGAAAGGGGTATGCTGCAATTGATAATATTTTTGTAAGAATAAAGGCTGAACTTCAGAACCTACTTTTATGTTTGAATATTTGGCGGTATGAAATTCCTTTTCAAATGGTGGAAGCATCTCCAATGGTTCGAAAGTTATCAATACCATTTGCGTGTTTTTGAAAGTATTGATCTGCGAAAAAATTTGTTTCATCAACACCTGGCAATGTTCACAATCCGGAGCAAAATAAATTAAAATCAGAGGTTTTTGATGAGAAATCTTCGCAGAAGAAAAAATAGTTCCATTGGTTAATTTCATTTTAAAATCAGGCAATGGTTGGGCGTTAATTGCAACTGAATAAAAAGAAAACAGCAACAAAAAAATAAACGGCGTGATAAATTTCTTCTGATTCATTTTTGAATGATGACAACAAGATTTTGCAGTGGAGTAAGCAAAGAAAAAATTCGATTTTTTATTTCAGTTTATAAAGTTTTGATCCTGATATTTCTGAACCAAACATCATCGCCATGATCCTGCAAAGCGATCTTTCCTTTCCTGAATGTTGCAAAGCCCGGCATATTTTTAAATTTACTGATGGCAACCATTTTATTCCAGTAGTCATTCCAAAGATGGGTAGAAAGAGTGTGTTCTCCATTCATGTAAAAATCCAGTTTGCCGTTCACTGATTTTATTTCTACCTGGTTCCATTCTCCAAGCGGTTTTGCCACTTCTTTTGAAGCCATCAGATCATAAAGATCACCGGCTCTGTGCGTATAAAACTTTCCATCCGGTTGCCCTTTTCTGATTGGAGTTCCATTATCCAAAACCTGCATTTCTATTCCGGTTTCATAAGTTTCGGGATATTTTGCCGGATCTTCATGAACATAAAAAATAATTCCGCTGTTTCCTTTTTCGGAAATTTTCCAATCCAATTTCAAATCAAAATTTTCATATTCATCATTGGTAACAAGATCACCATGTTCGGCATCTTTTGTAGAAGCATCTAAATGAATGACACCATCTTCCACTTTCCATTCATTGCCTACATTCTGTTTTCCGTACGTATGCCAGCCGTTCGTTGTTTTTCCGTCAAATAATGATTTCCATCCGTCATTTTTTTCTTTGCTGCTTAAAGAATTTGCAGAATGATTCATAGGTGGAGTTTTTGAAGAAGTGAAACTGATAAAAACGATAAAGCCAATGAGAAGCGCTGAAATTTTATACATAAGAATTTATTTTTTAACGATTGAAAAAGTAATAAAAAATAGTTTGAAATCAAACTATTTCAACCCGAGAACGGAACGGTTTAAGTCTTCATTTGGAGCGGTTGCGGCAAAATCATCAAAAGCTTTTTCGGTAACCCGAATGATATGATTTTTTATAAATTCGGCTCCTTCCCTTGCCCCGTCTTCTGAATTTTTTAAACAACATTCCCATTCCAAAACTGCCCAACCGGGATAATCGTAAGCGGCAAGTTTGCTGAAGATAGCTTTGAAATCAACCTGGCCGTCGCCGGTAGAACGGAATCGTCCCGCACGATTTAACCAACTTTGGTAACCGCCATAAACACCTTGTTTTCCTGTCGGGTTAAACTCGGCATCTTTTACATGAAAAGCTCGAATCCGTTGGTGATAAAAATCAATGTATTCAAGATAATTCAGTGCTTGTAACACAAAATGCGAAGGATCATAAAGCAGGCAAGCTCTTTTATGAAAATCTACTTTTTCTAAAAACATTTCATAAGAAATTCCATCATGAAGATCTTCGCCCGGGTGAATTTCGTAACAAACATCCACACCGCATTCATCAAAAACATTTAGGATCGGAAGCCATCTTTTTGCCAATTCTTTAAAGCCATCTTCTACAATACCTTCAGGACGTTGCGGCCAGGGATAAACCATAGGCCAGAGCAAAGCGCCACTGAAAGTCGCATGTGCAGTAAGTCCTAAATTTTCTGAAGCTTTCGCTGCATATTTTAATTGTTGCACCGCCCATTCCTGTCTTGCTTTCGGATTGTTGCGAAATTGCTCAGGAGCAAAACTATCGAACAAAGCATTATAAACGGGGTTTACCGCCACCAATTGACCTTGCAAATGAGTAGAAAGTTCTGTAATGTCTAAACCAAAACTATTTACAGTTCCTTTTAATTGGTCTGCGTAAGTTTTGCTTTCTGCAGCTTTTTGAAGATCTATAAAACGTGTGTCGGAAGTTGGAATTTGAATTCCTACAAAACCTTTGTCTTTTGCCCATTGACAAATACTTTCTAAAGTATTGAATGGAGGTTCGTCGCCGATAAACTGTGCGATAAAAATGCCGGGGCCTTTGATTGTTGTCATTGAATTTGTGGTGATAAAATTTATCCAAAAAATACTGATAACGCTGCTTGTATCAGATTGCTAAACCTTAAAGTTAATCCATTTTTCATTGGACTGAGAAGAAGCGACTACGTTTTCGATAAATGCCATGCCACGAACTCCTTCATCTACCTTCGGAAAATCAAGCATTTCTTTTGTCGCAGTTTTACCTTCCAATTTCGCCATCAGTGTGTGTGCAAAGTTTTTATAAATATTGCCAAATGCTTCCAGATAGCCTTCCGGATGACCGCCGGGAGTACGGCAATTGTCTATTGCAGCTTTGCTTAAGATACCCGGATAATTACTTCCGGCTCTCAAGATTTGCGCAGGCTCATCCAGCCATTTTACCAGCAAAGTATTCGGCTCCTGCTGTGCCCATTCAATTCCTCCTTTCTCTCCATAAATTTTCAATTTCAGATTGTTTTCTTCTCCGGCAGCAATTTGCGAAGCAACCAAAACCCCATTCACATCATTTTCAAAACGTAACAAAACATTTCCGTCATCATCAAGCATTCTGCCGGGAACCACCACGTTTAGATTAGCACAAAGCTGCGTAATTTTCAAGCCTGAAACATATTCTGCAAGATGAGCTGCATGAGTTCCGATATCGCCCATACAACCAGCCTTTCCCGATTTGCTGGGATCTGTGCGCCATGCTGCTCCTTTATTTCCTTCTCTTTCTGAAAGTTTACTAAGCCAGCCCTGCAAATATTCTACAACAATTTTTCTTGGCTTTCCCAAAACTCCACTTTGAACCATATCTCGCGCTTGTTTTATGATCGGATAACCCGAATAAGTATGTGTAAGACAAAGTTGCAAACCGGTTTCATCCACTTTCTTTTGAAGCGCCTTCGCTTCTTCCAGAGTGAAAGTCATTGGCTTTTCAACAACGACATTAAATCCATTTTCCAAAGCCATCATTGCCGGTCCAAAATGAGCAAAATTGGGTGTTACGATGGTGATAAAATCAATCCTTTTGTCTGCCGGCATCTTGCTTTCGTTGCTGATCATTTCTTCATAACTAAGATATGTTCTGTCTTTTGGAAGAAACAACATTTCGGCTGATTCCTTGGCAATCTCCGGATGAATGCTTAAAGCTCCGCAACTCAATTCAATCAAGCCATCCATGTTTGCAGCAATGCGGTGAATAGCGCCAATGAAAGCGTCTTTTCCGCCTCCTACCATTCCCATTCTTAATTTTCTCATAATAATCTAATCTAAATAATTGAATAATTTATTCCTAAAAACTAATACATTCTTTCAACTCTTTTGGAGTATAAGCAAGATTGTATTGCTTTAAAACATCGGCTGGCACTCCGTTCCATTGATTCGGAGTATTGCCCATATATCGAACATCTTTTACTCCGATCTCAGAAGTATAAAATCCGGTTGCCGTCAGATTCCTCATCAGGTTGAAAAATTTTACTCCTGGTTTCATTTCAGGTTTTGCTTTTTTGGGCCATGCAATTTCATCCACCATTTCCATTTGCTGCTGATGATTGCATTCTGCAAAAGCATTATTATAACGTTTCAGACATTGCATATCCAGCCAATGCAATCCGCCACGCATAGGCACCTGGTGCTCTGGCTGATCTTTTACAATAAATTCAATAAAGTCAGGCACTTTGGCATCTGAAGCGCTTCCGCTCACATCATCTTTTGGTATAATAATATCGCCGAGAATCGTTATTGTTTGCATTTCGTGAGGTGTGAAATATTTGTAAGAATTGACTTCTTCCAAATGTTTCACTTCTTCTTTCATCAGACCGGGATGCTTTTTCTCAGTGCTTTCAGGAGCCTTTTTCAGAATGGCTTTTTTATCGGCGGTTTTGCAAGCATCTAACATTAAACCTGAAGAAACGGTTCCCAAAACCATTACTTTCAGTGATTTTCTTCTGTCCATTTTTTAAAAATTTAAAATAGAAATTCGTAAAAAAGTTTGTTTACTATATCTGATTTTTCTTCAGTTGGTCCACAATATATTCGGACGTCCGCATGGACAATGCAAGAATCGTCCATGTGATATTTTTATCGCCCTGCGAAACAAATTGTCCGCCATCAACGTTGAATAAATTTTTACAATCATGCGCTTGTGCATATTTATTCAAGGCAGATTTTTTCGGATCATCGCCCATCCTGATTGTTCCGGCTTCATGAATAATATTTCCAGGTGCGTGAAGACCGTAATTATCTTCAGGGCCATCATCTCCGCCCCATGTAATTACTGCTCCCATTGCATGGAGGATTTCAGAAAAAGTTTCTTTCATGTGCTTCGCTTGTTTAATTTCATAATCAGTGTATTTGGTATGAAATTTTAAAACCGGAATTCCGTAAACATCTACTACATCAGGATCAATTTCGCAATAGCTGTCATACATGGCAACTGCTTCCCCTCGCCCGGCCATGCCCACATGCGCGCCAAAGAAATAACGATAATCTTCTTTTAAGGAAGCGCCATATCCGCCCGCTTCTTTTTGTTTTCCTTTTACTTTATAAGTGCCGTTTAAGTTTTCAATTCCCCATTGGAAACCATATAAAGGCATTCCAAAACCACCACCATATTCAATGTGATACCCACGTGGAAAATCAAGCTTTTTATTGTCAAGCCACCACGGAGTATAAACATGCATGCCGCCCACTCCATCTTCATTGTAGCGTTTTCTGTCGAATAATTCAGGAATAATTCCTCCCATATCTGCACCGGTGGAATCATGTAAATAATGGCCAACAACATCACTCGAATTCGCTAATCCATTTGGATGACGAGGCGATTTTGAATTCAATAATAATCTTGCAGATTCGCATGCGCTGGCGCCGAGAATAACGGTGCGTCCCATCACCTGGTATTCCTGCAAGTCTTCTTTGTTCACATAAGAAACGCCGGTAGCCAATCCGTCTCTATTGGTCAACACTTCGCGAACCATTGCGTTAACAATAAGATCTACATTTCCAGTTGCCAATGCAGGTAGCACCAAGGCAGAAGAAGAAGAAAAATCAGCAAATATTTTACAACTGCGGCCGCATTGTGCACAATAAAAACATTGACCGCGTGTGTCATTAATTTTTTTGGTAAGAATAGAAAGTCGCGAAGGAATGACAGGAATTCCAATTCCTGTTGCTGCTTTTTTGATCATCAATTCATGCAAACGCGGCTTTGGTGGCGGAAGAAAAATGCCATCAGGTGCGTTCGGAATATTTTCGTTGGTACCAAAAATTCCTAACAGCTTATCAATTTTATCGTAGTAAGGTTTTACATCATCATATCCGATTGGCCAGTTATCGCCAAGGCCATCGATGCTTTTTCTTCTAAAATCATCGGGGCCGAAACGCAAAGAAATTCTTCCCCAGTGATTGGTTCGGCCACCAACCATTCTGGCTCGCCACCATTCCCAATTGGAATCTTTTGCATTGGTATAAGGCTCGCCATCAATTTCCCAGCCCCAATAGCATCCGTCAAAATCTCCGAACGGACGATACTTAGTGCTGGCACCTCTTCGCGGCGATTCCCACGGATTTTGCAATTGCTTCGAATCTACGGCCGGATTGAAATTGGGTCCTGCTTCTATCAGGCAAACTTTTAAGCCTGCATTTGCCAAAACGTATGCTGCCATTCCACCGCCGGCACCTTAACCAACAATGATTGCATCATATTTTTTTGGCTGAACTTTTATTTGAAAATTTCCCATAGTGATGGTAACATGTTTTTTTTTTAAAATCGGGCATGAATGTAGCAAATCTTGTTTTAAATGTGTTCAATTTTTTTTGTTAAAGAAAGAATGAACCAAAATTTTTTTGGAATAAAATCAAAAAAAACGAGTCATTTTTATTGAAAATTG
>Ga0157373_10000970_pt1 | contig 22257 bp, 25 predicted proteins | sample C65metaG_FD_113460 | JGI IMG/M metagenome (GOLD analysis project Ga0157373, IMG submission 113460) | Corn rhizosphere microbial communities from Kellogg Biological Station, Michigan, USA - C6-5 metaG | ecosystem: Host-associated > Plants > Roots > Rhizosphere > Soil | place: USA: Michigan... | reverse complement strand
GGACAAGGCCTACCTCGTCAAGAACGACTATGTGCTGGGCGACGACGGCGGGCTGATCCAGAAGGCGGGGCCCAAGAGCGCGCTCGGCAAGATCAAGTTCAACCTGACCAACCCGTTCGCGGTCTATCTGCACGACACCCCGTCCAAGCAGCTGTTTGGCAAGGACGTGCGCGCCTTCAGCCACGGCTGCATGCGGGTGGAAAAGCCGCTGGAGCTGGCCAACTTCATCCTGCGGGACGACCGCCAGTTCACGCCGGAGCTGATCGACACAACCATCGCGTCCGGCGACACGATCCGCACGGCTATCAGCCGGCCGGTGCCGGTTTTCGTCCTCTACCGCACAGCTTTCGTGGGCGACGACGGCAGGGTCCAGTTCCGCAACGACCTCTACGGCTGGGACGCAAAGCTTAACGACATGCTAAGCCGCTGAGCGAAATTATGGCCTAAATCAGGCACTTAAGCTGTTTGGCGCGACAATTGGCGCCTTGCTTCGGCGCGCATGGCGGCGTTATCTTCGCGCCCATGCACCTGTCCAGGCGATCGCTTATCCGCGTGGGCGCAGGGGGGGCAGCGATCGGCGCCATGGGCGCGGTCGTTCCTGCCTGGGCCAATACCGCACTCACCAACGGCTCCCCGCAGTCGATCGACGACCTGCTGGAAGCGACGAGGGCGAGCTCTCCCGTCGCCGCACCGGCCGTCCAGCCGATGGGCGCGCAGAAAGCCGTCCGCAAGCTTTCGCTCTACAATCTGCACACCTCGGAGACGTGCACCGTAGTCTACAAAGATTGCGGCCAATGTGTTCCCGACGCTCTCGCCGAGGTGAACCACGTGCTGCGCGACTGGCGTAACGACGAGGTCCATCCGATCGACACGCGACTGCTCGACCTGCTGGCCGACCTGCACGTCCAGCTGGGCACCAACGACCCCTTCAACGTCATCTCCGGCTACCGCTCGCCGCAGACCAACGCGCTCCTGCACGAGCGCAGCGCCGGCGTGGCGGCCAAGAGCCTGCACATGCAGGGCATGGCCATCGACATCCGCCTGCCGGACGTACAGCTGCGCCGCGTGCGCGACACGGCGCTCGCCATGAGCCGCGGCGGCGTCGGCTACTACGAGAGCTCGAACTTCGTTCACGTCGATGTGGGCCGGGTTCGCCAGTGGACCGGCGCCTGACGCCTTCTTCCTGACTGTGCTATAGTTCCTCCGCGTTATTGGAGGATGTCAGCATGCGTGCAGTCCTCGTGGGCGCGGCGATGGCCGCGCTGGTTTGCGCAGGATCGGCCAAGGCCGCCACGACCGTTCTGGGGAACGGCCTTGCCCATATCTGTTCCGAATCCGCCAAGGCCGGCTCCGATGACCCCCGGGCCGTCGACGTCTGCAGCATGGCCATCGAGAGCGAGTCCCTGACCCGCCGCGACCTCGCCGGCACCTATGTGAACCGGGGCGTGCTGAAGATGCGCCGCAAGGGCTTCCGCGACGCGCACGGCGACTTCAACATCGCCATCAAGCTCGCGCCGACCATGGGCGAAGCCTTCGTCAACCGGGGCGGGGCGCTGCTGGGCGAACGGCGCTATGCCGAGGCGCTGGCCGATATCGACCGCGGCCTCGGTCTGAACCCGGAAGAGCCGGAGAAGGCCTACTACAACCGCGCGCTGGTGCATGAAGCGATGGACGACATCACCAGCGCCTATTTCGACTACCAGCGCGCCGTGGCGCTGAAGCCCGACTGGGACCCGCCGCAGCACGAGCTGCTGCGCTTTAGCGTCAAGCAGGCCGACTAGCTGAAGCGGTCGCCGAGATAGACGCGGCGGACCTCGGGGTTGGCCAGCACCTCGTCGGGCGCGCCTTCGAACAGCATCTGGCCGGAGTGGATGATCGCCGCGCGGTCGATGATCTCCAGCGTCTCGCGCACATTGTGGTCGGTGATCAGGATGCCGATCCCCCGCCCCTTCAGGTAGCCGATGACCTCGCGGATGTCGGCGATGGCCAAGGGGTCGATGCCGGCGAAGGGCTCGTCCAGCAGCATGAAGGAAGGCTCGGACGCGAGCGCGCGTGCGATCTCCACACGGCGGCGCTCACCGCCCGACAGGGAGACGGCCGGCGCCTCGCGCAGGTGGTCGATGCGCAGCTCTTCCAGCAGCCGCGAGGTCGTCTCGCGCACCTTGGCGGCGCTCTTGATGTGCATTTCGGCGACGGCCATCACGTTCTGCTCGACGCTCATGCCGCGAAAGATCGAGGATTCCTGCGGCAGGTAGCCCAGGCCCATCCGCGCGCGCTGGTACATCGGCTGGCGGGTGATGTCCTGGCCGTCCATCAGGATGGCGCCGTAGTCGACCGGGATCAGGCCGGTGATCATGTAGAAGCAGGTGGTCTTGCCCGCGCCGTTGGGGCCGAGCAGCCCCGCCACCTCGCCCCGGCGCAGCCTAAGCGAGACGTTCTTGACCACCGGCCGCCCCCGGAAAGTCTTGCCGATGGAGTCCACCACCAGCCCCTCCGTCACGCTGGAGGCGGTATCGACGCGGGGGGCGTTCACCGCGCCTATTGGCCCGCGCCGGAGGGGAAGAAGACGCCGCGCACGCGGTTGGGGTTGTTGCGCCCGGTGGCGTTGGAGCTCATGTCCGCCTCGCCGGTCTTGACGTTCAGCACCAGCTTGTCGCCGTGGGCGACGTTCTTGTCCTGCACGATGATGACATTGCCGGTGAGCGTGATGGTGTCGCTGGCGGCGGTATAGACCGCGTGGTCGGCCCGCGCGGCGCGGTCGACGGTCACGTAATAGACGCTGCCGTCCGCCTCCAGCCGGTCGGTCGAGCCGCAGGACGAGCCCTTCTTGGCCGAATAGACCTTGATGGTGTCGGCGCGCATCCGCGTGCGGTCCTGCAGCGCCTCGGCCGCGCCGCGCCAGATGGCCAGGCACTGACTGTTGACGACCTCGGCCTCGTCGGCGGTCACATCGATGGGCGCGCTGGAGTTGGGCGCCAGCTGCGCGTGGGCGCCCGTAGCGACGAGAACCGCCGCGGCCGCCGTGATCGTCGCCCAAAGCTTCATCCGCAGTCCCCTTTAGTGGCCTTCGATGCGAGCGTGTACGCCGCCCTTGAACACCAGCCGGTCGCCCTTGTCCTGAACGGAATAGGACTTTGCGTTCAACTGTCCAAGGGGGCCGTCGCCCTGGACCTGGCTTTGACCGACCACGGCGCCCGTGCGCATGTCGATGATCGCCTCCTGCGAGGCGAAGCTGTGACCCTTGCCGTCGACGATACGAACATCGCCGCGCAGCCGCAGCAGCTTGTCGCGTTCGTTGTAACTGCCGATGCGCGCCGACATCTGCGCCTCGTTGGCCAGGCCCCCGCCGATGAGCAGCACGGGCTCCATCAGGCTGATGGCCTGATAGTCGTGCTCGTCGCGGATCGCCTGCCTGGCGCCGATGACAAAGCCGCGCCCGTCCTTCACCCGCCCGACCAGCTTGGCGTTGACCAGTCGGATGGCCGTGCGCGCCTCCTTCTGGGGCGTGGGCAGGGCCGTGATGTTGCGCCAGACGACCTCGCCCACCAGCGCCACGACGATCAGCCCGATGACGATGGGGAGCGCGATGCGCAGGGTGCGGATGAGGCGCGAGCGCCGCCGCCAGCGGGCGATCTCCGCCCGCCGGTCGCTCATCGTCGGGACAGGATAGGCGGCGGCGTCCATGGCGGCTCAGGCGTGCGAGAAGATGTCCACGTCCTCCCAGCCGGCCAGATCGAGCAGGGCGCGGTGGGGGAGGAATTCGAAACAGGCGCTCGCCAGATCCATCCGCTCCTCGCGGACGAGGATGTCTTCCAGCTTGGCCTTCAGCGCGTGCAGGTGAAGAACGTCGGAGGCGGCGTAGGCCACCTGATCGGCCGACAGCGTGGCCGCGCCCCAGTCGGAGCTCTGCTGGGCCTTGGACAGCTCCACGCCCAGCAGCTCGCGGGTCACGTCCTTCAAGCCGTGCCGGTCGGTGTAGGTCCGGGCCAGCTTGGAGGCGATCTTGGTGCAGAAGATCGGCGCGGTGGTCACGCCCAGGTGGAGCGCGAACATGGCCACGTCAAAGCGCGCGAAGTGCAGGATCTTCAGCACCTGCGGGTCTTCCAGCAGGCGCTTGAGGTTGGGCGCGTCGTAGGTCTCGCGGTTCAGCCGCACCACGTGGGCGTCGCCGTCGCCGGCCGACAGCTGCACCACGCACAGCGGATCGCGGCCAAAGCGCAGGCCCATGGCTTCGGAGTCCACCGCAACGGCGCTTACGCCGTCGAAGAGGCCGTCGGGAAGGTCGCCTTCATGCAGATGATTGGCCAAGCGGGGCTCCGGCGGATGAGTCTCAGTCTCTTCTATATAGCAAAGAGAAGAAGAGGGGTGGTGCCCAGGAGAGGACTCGAACCTCCACGGCCGTTAAGCCACTGGCACCTGAAGCCAGCGCGTCTACCAATTCCGCCACCTGGGCCCGCTTCCCAATCCGCCGGATCGGCGCGAGGGGGCTGACATAGGGCAGCGGGGAAAAGCGGTCAATGGCGGCCGTTGCGCGCAGGGCGGGCCTCGTCTATCCCCGCCTCTTCTTAGTCTTGTGGGCATGACGATGCAGGGACTGGTCACGGTCTTCGGCGGAACGGGCTTCATCGGCCGCCAGGTGGTGCGGGCGTTGGCCAAGCGCGGCTATCGCGTGCGGGCCGCCGCGCGCAACGAGGGTCAGGGCTATCGGCTGCGGATGCTGGGCGATGTCGGCCAGATCGAGGTCATGCAGGCCAACCTGCGCAACCGCGCCTCGGTCGAGCGGGCGCTGGACGGCGCCGTCGCCTGCGTGAACCTGGTCGGCGTCCTCTACGAGACCGGCCGTCAGGGTTTCGAGGCCGTGCAGGCGGCGGGCGCCCAGACGGTCGCGGAATGCGCGGCGGCGCAGGGCATCACCCGCTTCGTGCAGATGTCGGCGCTGGGCGCCGACGCCAACTCGCCGTCGAAGTACGCCCGCACGAAAGCGCAGGGCGAAGCGGCGGTGCGCGCGATCATCCCGTCGGCGGTCATCATCCGGCCCTCGATCGTGTTCGGACAGGAAGACCGCTTCTTCAACCGCTTTGGCCAGATGGCGGCGATCAGCCCCGTCCTGCCGCTGGTCGGTGAAAACACCCGCTTCCAGCCGGTCTTCGTCGGTGACGTGGCCGCGGCCATCGCCAACGCGGTCCGGGACCCGGCCGCTGCTGGACGGACCTTCGAACTGGCCGGGCCAAGCATCTACACCTTCCGCGAACTGATGGAGCTGGTGTGTCGCGAGACCGGCCGCAGTCCGGTGCTGGTCCCCGTGCCCTGGCCGGTCGCGAAGCTGATCGGCGTCGGCGGCGACATCCAGGCCCGCTTCATGGCCCCGTCCCTGACTTCCGATCAGGTCGAGCTGCTGCGCCACGACAACGTGCCCGCCGAAGGCGCGCCGGGCCTGGCCGAACTGGGGGTGACGAGCCCCACGCGCGTTGAAACGGTGATCCCGACCTACCTCTACCGCTATCGCAAGGGCGGCCAGTACGCCGAGCTGCCGGCGGCGATCTAGAGGCTCCAGGCGCGGCTGGCCGCCAGCCGTCCGAACGCCAGCGTCAGCGCCTTGCGCCGGGCCGCAACCAGCGGGACCAGCGGCGCATCACGCAGGACCGCCCCGCCGAAGCCGTCGGCCACGATCAGGCCAGGCTCCTCGGGCAGCAGCTCACGCGGAAACTCCGGCGCGACGGCGAAGTAGAAGGCGTCGCAGTAGGGCATGTACTCGCCCCACTTGCGGTCGGTCAGATAGTCCTCAGGTCCGGACTTCACCTCGGCGATGACCAGTTCGCCCTTGGGCCCCAGCGCCATGATGTCGGCGCGCCGCCCGTTCGGCAGCACGACCTCGGCCAGCGGCGCGTAGCCCAGCGCCGCCAGCAGCCGCGCCGCGCCGCGCGTCACCGCTTGCGTGGTCTCGGGCCGGCTGATGGCGACAATGGAGAGGGCGACGTCCATCGCCCGACTCTGTTGCGTTTTCGTTCCGCGTCAAGAGCCGGCGGACGGTGACCGGCGGGGCCGCTTCTTCGGCTTCATCCCGTAAGGCGCTTCGCGCCAGGCGCGGCTCATCCGGCGGTGATGATCGCGGCGTTCCATATAGGCCTTCAGCGGCGGCCAGAGGAGCAGTGGAAGAACGATCAGGATCGCCAATCCAAACAGGGACAGGCCGATACCGTCAGCGGTATCCATGGCGCAGCCCGACAACGGCAGGCTCGCCGCCATAATCCTCTTTACGCCCACAGCCGCCCTCTCAAACGTGACTTAGAGTTGTAGTCCTTTCACTTGTGACGGCAATACGAAAACGCCCCGCCGCGGGGGGATGCGGCGGGGCGTTCAGTATCGCCAGGAGTGGCGGGGGAGCTACTCCGCGGCGATGCTGATCGGTTGGGCCGGGCGATCCTTGAAGTTGATCGCCTGCAGGTAACGGATGCCGTCTTCGGCGATATCGTCACCCACCATTCGTTCGCCTTCCGCCTTCAACTCGTCGAGGTCGACGTACATAGCGTAGAAGGCGCGGGTGCGGTCCGTGATGATACCCGCATTGAGCAGCGTCTTGACCAGCACCCGGAAGATGTTGGTCTGTTCCTGCATGTGCTCGCGGCGGGCGTCGTCCGTCATGATCTCGGCGAAAGCTTCGATCACCTTGTCGGGATCGAGGCCGAATTCTTCATAGAGATCGCGCTGCTGGCTGGGGCCAACCAGGTTGAAGAGGACGGCCTGGAAGCAGTGGGCGGCCCAGTCCTCGACGACGGCGTGTTCTTCCGGCGACAACTTGGGGATGGTCCGGTCGGCCCAGATCTTCCCGAACTTGTGATGGAAGGCTTCGTCGGTCATGACCAGCTGCAGCAGCTTCTTGCCGAGCGGATCGTACATCTTGGTGAAGAAGGTGGCGAAGGCGCCCATGGCCAGGCCCTCGACCAGCATCTGCATGCCGACGATCTTCTTGTAGACCTCCGGCGCGCCGATGATCTCGACCAGCAGGTCCTTCAGCGTCGGGCCGCATTCGACCGGACGGCCCCAGCGGGCCTTGATGTACTTGGCGAAGGCCGTGACGTGACGCGCTTCTTCGCGCGTCTGGTTGGCGGCGTATTCCTGCGCGCCCTGGTCCTTCAGCACGTGGCAGAGGCTGGCCGACAGGTTCAGCGCGCCCTGCTCGCCGTGCAGGATCGAGGAGAAGGCCCTTAAGACCGACTCGTTGATGAACCGGGTCCGGACCTTGGGATCGGTGAGGTGGTTGGAGACGTAGTCCGTCGACAGCGAAACCACCAGTTCCTCGGGAACGAGCGGGTCGTTCTCCATGTCCCAGGGTTCGTCGAAGTCGATGTAGGCCTTGTTCAGCGGATCCCAGAAGTGATCGTGGGTCGCCGAGATGATCTTGTCGAACGCCGGGGAGCGGTTGTTGTAGCGGTCGAGTTCGAGCATCGACTCGAAGTCGTCCGGCGCCACCGCGTCATACATGGCGTCCTTGGTGATGTTCTTGTCCGTCACTGACTTACTCCTCCGGGCCGCGGGCATGCGGGTCCGTTTCCCGGACCTCTGGGCCCGGCATAGTGTCCACAGCAACGAGCGAGGGTCAATGAAAAAATGACGGGGGCGTCAAGTTTAAGAAAGGGTGATCAGACCTGCGCCTCGATGGCCGCGATGGCGTCGTCGGAGAGGCCGAAATGATGGCCGATCTCGTGGATCAGGACGTGCGCCACCAGCTCGCCCAGCGAGACATCCTCCAGCTCCATCCACTCGTCCAGGATCGGCCGGCGGTAGAGAAAGACCATCGGCGGCAGCCGCTGCGGGTCCATCACGGAACGGCGCGACAGATCGACGCCCTGGTAGAGGCCGGTCAGGTCGAAGGCGTTGTCGATCCCCATTGCCTCCAGCACCTCCTCGTCGGCGAAGTCGGCGATCTGGAAGACCACCTCGCCGGCCAGCGCGCGCAGGTGCGGCGGCAGGGCGTCGAAGGCGGCCTGCGCGAGGTCGGCGATGTCGTCGAGGGTGGGCGGGCTCTGGCGGTCCCAGCGGTTGGGTTTCATTCGTCGGGGATCACGATGTCAGGCGCCTCCGGCAGCCGGTACTCGAACAGCCCCACGTCCAGCGGCTGCTGCGGCTTGACCGGCTGCAGCGGCTGGCTGGAAAGCGCGCGCAGCGCATCGCGGCCGAGGTTCTCGCCCATGGCCGCCTTGCGGGCCTTCCGCGCCTGCTCCAGCTCCGCGAAACGGGCCGGATCGACGATGCGCCAATAGGAGATGGAGAGCCGCCAGACGGTCTTCGCCAGGGGCGCATGGTCCGTCGGCCAACGATGGCCGCCCTCGAAGACCGGGCGCACCGGCGCAATCACGGGCGTACGGCCCTTCACCTTCGCCACTACCTCGCGGATACGGCCCGCGCCGCTTTCGAGGTGCTTGCCGAGCGCCGCCTCCGCCGCCGCGGCGGTCTCGAAGGCGGGGCCTACGTCTTCGGAGATGAACTCCACGTCGCGGCCGGCAATGTCCTTCGCTTCCCGCTCGCGCGCGGCCTTGCCCGTCGGCGCGGAGAGGGCGGCCTCGGCATTGGGGGCGACGGGATAAAGCACTGCGGTCATGGCGCTGCATATAAGGCCTCGCCTCGCCCCTTCGCCAGCGGGGCGCGTGAGGCCTATCCTGCGGGCATGGTGATTCGGCGCTCAGCCTGATGGACCCGCAGGACCTGATCCTCGCCGCGTCGGCGGGCGCGATCAGCCTCGCCATCTGCGCGACCCTGTGGGCTGTGATCCAGCGCCGCCGCACCGACGAGCGCGTGAAGGCCCTTCAGGCCCGCATCGCCGAACTCAGCGGCGACTCCCAGCTGGCGCAGGCCTCGGTCGAGGCGTTCGACAGCGCGCTGGTGGTGGTGGAGGAGGGACAAGCCAGCCTGGCCTCCGGCGCCGACAGCCTCGCCGCCTGCGCCGCCGTCTTCGAGATCGAACTGCCCGAACCGCAGGGCCTGCTCAACGCCCTGATGCGCGCCGATCCCGACCATGCCCGACGCCTGAAAGCCCTGTTTGATCGGGGCGAGCCCTGCGCCTTCGAAGCGCGCGGTCCCAACGGCGTGGTCTCGGTCGAGGGCCGCACGGCCGGCGCGCTCGCATGGCTGCGGTTGTCGGCGGCCGAGGGCGCGGGCGCGGCGCTGCCGACGGCGGCCCGGTTCGCGGCCTTCCTCGACACCCGCACCGAACCCGCCTGGGTCGCGGCGGCCGACGGGACTTTGCAGTGGGCCAACAAGGCCTGGCTGGCGGCGGTGGACGCGCAGGACGTCGCCGACGCGCTGGCCCGCAACCTCACCTTCGACCGCGCCGCCGACACTCTCGTCAGCGAAGCCGCCAACCTCGGAGAGCGGCGCGAGAGCGTGCGCTGGGCCAGCACCGGGGGCCGGCGCCGCGCCTTCCGCTTCGTGGCCGAACCGCTCGAAGGCGGCGGGGTCGGCGTCTGGGCTCAGGACGCCACCGAAATCGAGGAGATGCGCGAGACGCTCAAGCGCCACGTCGAAGCTCACGACGAGACGCTGAACCATATCGCCGAGGCCGTCGCCATCTTCAGCCAGGCCAAGCGCCTGGCCTTCCACAACGCCGCCTTCGCCGAGCTGTGGGGCCTGGAGCCCGCTTGGCTCGCCGAGCGGCCCAGCCACGCCGAGATCCTCGACCGCCTGCGCCAGCGCCGCCGCCTGCCCGAGACCGCCGACTACGCCAAATGGAAGGTCGCCGAGCTAGCCCACTACGAGACCCTCGGCCCACAGCCGGACGACCTCTGGACGCTGCCGGACGGGCGCACGTTGAAGGTGGTTCGCCAGCCGCACCCGCTGGGCGGCCTGCTCGTCCTGTTCTCCGACATCACCGACGAGCTGAAGCTGAAGGCGCAATACAACGCGCTGATCCAGGTGCAGCAGGCCACGCTCGACAAGCTCTCCGACGCGGTCGCCGTGTTTGGCTCCGACGGACGGCTGCGGCTGCACAACGAAGCCTTCGCGAGTTTCTGGAACGTCACGCCGATCGAACTGTCGGCGGCGGGGGATTTCGAGGGCGTGGTCGAGCTCTGCATCCCGCGCCTGCACGACCAGGCCTTCTGGCGCGAGCTGAAGGGCCGCGTTGCAGACCCTGACCCAGTCGCCCGCGCCCCGATGACCGGCGAGGTGAAGACCTCCGACGGCCGCATCGTCGCCTACCAGTCACGGCCGCTGCCGGACGGCGCGACCCTGATCGCCTTCGCCGACGTCACCGACACCCGCCAACTCGAGAGCGCACTCGCCGCCCGCGAGACGGCGCTGGCCGAGGCCGAGCGGCTGAAGCGGGAGTTCGTCGGCAACGTCTCCTACGAGCTGCGCACCCCGCTCACGACCATCATCGGCTACTCCGAACTGCTGGAGCACGGCGGCGAGAAGCTGTCCGACCGGGCGCGCTCCTACATCGGCTCGGTCCGCTCGGCGGCGACCCAGCTGGCGCGCTCGATCAACGACGTGCTCGACATCGCCCAGATCGACGCCGGCGAAATGGGACTGGAGATCACCGACGTCAGCGTCAGCGAACTCCTCACCGATGTGGCCGCCCGCTGGCAGCACGAGGCCGACACGCTGGAGGTCAAGATCGTCGTCGAGGACAGCCAGGACGTCGGCCTGATGCGCGGCGACGCCCACCGGCTCTCGCAGGTCCTCGACCACCTGGTGGAAAACGGTCTGCGCCAGACCCCACCGGGCGGCACGGTCGCGCTATCGGCCAAGCGGGCGCTGGGCGAAGTTCAGCTGCATGTGGCCGACACCGGACGCGGCATTCCCTTCCACGTGCAGGCCCACATCTTCGACCGCTTCGTTGGCCGTGATCGCGGGGGGCCGGGGCTGGGGCTGGCGCTCGTCAAGGCGTTGGTCGAGCTGCACGGCGGCTGGGTGGCGCTCGAAAGCGAACCGGGCGCGGGCGCTCTCTTCACCTGCCACCTACCCGAAACCGTGCAGGTCGAAGCCTCCCAGCCGGAGCTGAGCTTCTAAAGGTTTAGTGCTGGCTCTCGGGCATCCGCACAGTCAGGCCGTCCAGCTCGTCGCTGACCTTGATCTGGCAGGAGAGGCGGCTGTTGGGTTCGACGTTCTCGGCGAAGTCGAGCATCGACTCTTCCATGGCCGAGGGCGTGCCGGTCTTGTCGCGCCAGGCTTCGTCCACATAGACGTGGCAGGTCGCACACGCGCAGGCGCCGCCGCAGTCGGCGTCGATGCCGGGGATGTTGTTCTTGATGGCCCCCTCCATGACCGACATGCCGGACTTCACGTCCACGACATGCTCGGTCCCATCGTGCTCGACGTAGGTTATCTTGGCCATTGAACCTCTGACGCCCTCTCTCGTACGGCCGCTCTTTTAGGCGGCGACCTCTTTCATGGAAACAGTTGGATCGGCAAGCCTGTCGCGCGCAATGGGACGTCGCGCCGCAATCAGCTGCTTGCCCATCATGAACTCCGGCGGCGCGTTGACCGCCTCGACCGACTGAATAAGGTCGCCCTTCAGGTGGAAGATGGCGAACTTCGCCGAGTCCGGATCGCCGCGCACGACGATGCTGTCGGCGTCGAACGGCAGGCCGGCGATCTGCAGCTTCAGGTCATACTGGTCTGACCAGAACCACGGCACTTCGGGGTTGGGCTGAGGCCGTCCGGCGATGGCGCTGGCCGCCTGCTTTGCCTGTTCGAGCGCATTCGGCACGCTCTCCAGCCGGAACGGGCGGTCGTAGAGGGGCAGCGGCCGCCAGGTGACGTCGCCGATGGCGAAGATGGCCGGATCGGCCGTTCGCGCCTCGAGGTCCACCACGATGCCGTTCTCGCAAGGAAGCCCCGCTTCGCGCGCGATCTCGTCGTTGGGCAGGGCGCCGACGCCGACCAGCGCCGCGTCGCACCGTATGACCCGCCCGTCCGCCAGCCGCACGCCGGTGATATGGCCGCCCTCGCCCTCGAACGCCTCGACGCCCGCGGCCAGCTCGAACTCGACGCCGTGCTTGCGGTGGTAGTCCTGGAAGAAGCTCGACAGCGGCTCGCAGGCGACGCGGGCCAGGCATCGGGCCTCCCGCTCGATGATCACCACTTCGGAGCCCAGCTTTCGCGCCGAGGCCGCCGCCTCCAGTCCCACATAGCCCCCGCCGATCACCGCCAGCCGCCTGCCGGGGCCCAGCGCGGCCTTCAGCACCTCGGCGTCAACGGTGGTCCTCAGCTCCAGCACGCCCTTCAGATCCGCGCCCGGGATCGGCAGCTTCCGCGCCCGCGCGCCGGTGGCGATGATCAGGAAGTCGTAAGCGACGGTCTCGCCGTTGGAGAGGCTGACGGTCTTGCCCGCGCGGTCGATGATCTTGCCCGAGACGCCCAGCAGCAGCCGGCAGCCGTTTTCGGCGTACCAGCTCTCGTCCTTGAGCATCAGCTCGTCTTCGCCCGCCTCGCCTTTCAGCCAAGCCTTCGACAGCGGCGGCCGCTGGTAGGGCGCGACCATCTCATCGCCGACCAGCACGATCGGCCCGGCAAACCCATACTGGCGCAGAAATGCCGCCGCCGACCCACCCGCGTGGCCGGCGCCCAGGATCACGACGCGGGGTTCAGCTTCGCTCAAGCTTGTCTCCTCGCCGCAAAGATGACGGCGGCGTCAACTTTGTGCAAGGCCCGCGCGGTCAGACGACCCGCTCGACCATCATCTTCTTGATTTCGGCGATGGCCTTGGCCGGGTTCAGGCCCTTGGGGCAGACCTGGGCGCAGTTCATGATGGTGTGGCAGCGGTAGAGCTTGAAGGGGTCTTCCAGCCCGTCCAGCCGCTCGCCGGTGGCTTCGTCGCGGCTGTCGATCAGCCAGCGGTAGGCTTGCAGCAGCACCGCCGGGCCCAGGTACTTCTCGCCGTTCCACCAATAGCTCGGGCAGCTGGTCGAGCAGCAGGCGCACAGGATGCATTCGTAGAGGCCGTCGAGCTTCTCGCGGTCCTCCGGCGTCTGGCGCCACTCCTTCTGCGGCTCGGGCGTCTCGGTGTGCAGCCAGGGCTCGATCGAGGCGTACTGGGCGTAGAAGAGGGTCAGGTCCGGCACCAGGTCCTTGACCACCGGCATGTGCGGCAAGGGGCTGATCTGGACGTCCCGGCCCGGCACGTCTTCCCAACCGGTGGTGCAGGCCAGGCCGTTGCGCCCGCCCATGTTCATGGCGCACGATCCGCACACGCCCTCGCGGCAAGAGCGGCGGAAGGTCAGCGTGGGGTCGATGGTGTTCTTGATGTAGATCAGCGCGTCGAGAACCATCGGCCCGCAGGCGTCGGTGTCCACGTCGTAGGTGTCCCAGCGCGGGTTGCCGCCGGCTTCGGGGTCATACCGGTAGATCCGGAAGGTCCGGGTCTTCTTCGCACCGGGCGCGGGGAAGTGGCGGCCCTTGCCGACCCTGGAGTTCTTCGGGAGCACAAGCTCGACCATCAGACGCGTTCCTCAGACGTGGCGGGAAGGTCGCCGGAGGTCACTCCGTACCAGTCGATCCCGCGAGTGAAATACATGACCGCCGCGATCGCCGCGAAGCTGGTGACCGCGCCCACCAGCAGCGCAAAGTCCTCCAGCCGCATCAGGATGTAGATCAGCGCATAGAGCAGGCTGAAGGCGACCAGGGCGATGAAGCCTTGCTTGCGGCTCTCGAACACCCAGCCTGCGTAGGCGCTGATCAGCCCGACGGTGGCCGCCGCCGAGATCAGGAAGGCGAGGTCGAAGCCGACCTGCTCTGCGATGGAGAGCAGCAGCAGGTAGAAGATGATCTGCGCCAGCCCGATCAGCACATACTGCGCCGGGTGGACGCGCCGCCGCGCCATCGTCTCGAACAGGAAATAGGCCAGGAAGACGAGGCCGACGAACATCAGCGCGTACTTCAGCGACCGCGCGACCGATTGGTAGGGATTGGCCGGCTCGACGAACGAGATGCCGAGCGCGGTTGCGCCCAGCGACGCGACCGCGTCCGAGGTTCCTCCCGCCGGCACGCCTCGCGCAACGAAGGGCACGGCCCAGTGGGCGGAGAAGCCCTTGTCGGTCACCGAGCGCGTCAGCGGCAGGAACCCGCCGTCGAAACTCGGGCTAGCCCAGGTGCCCTGGGCGTCGAAGGTCGTGGTCTTGGCGAACGGAAGCACCGCCAATCGTTGGGCGCCGGTGAACTTCATGGTCGCGGCGGCGTCAAAGCGACTGTTGGGCGTCGCGAACGGCGCGGGCGCGCCGAACAGGCGAAGCTGCCCGGCGTCGGCGGTCGGCGGGAACCGCACGCCCCTCGGCCCATCGGAATTTTCCAGTTGGACCTGGCTTACCGTGGCGGCGGGGACGGCCAGCGAGCGCACGCCGCCCGCATCGATGACGATGTCCGACTTGGCGCCCTTGGCGTCGGCGGCGCCGACCACCAGCTCGGCGCGGGACCAGTCAACGGTCGCGTTGGGCGGGACGAAGTCGGTCGCGCCGGTCAGGTCGAAGTGGGCCTTGAACGACAGGTCGGCCGTATAGACCGGCACCTTGAAGAGCGAGCGGCTGCGCACCTCCGACTGGGTGCCCGCCACGGCCGAGCCTTCCACCGGGAAGACGAACAGCACGCCGTCCGAATTCCGGCCCTCGGGCTTGCCCTCCGCAGAGGGCTCGGCGGGAACGCGATAGGGAACGGCCAGCACCGGCCCGAGGAAGGTCTGGCGCCCGCCCGACAGCTGGCTGACCTCGCCCGCCACCTCTTCGGCGCGGTTGGTGCGGTCGTGCAGCAGGGCGAAGACGAACAACGCCGGAATGCTCATCAGCAGCGCCAGGCCGCAGACGAGCAGCAGCTTCAGCCCCATGGACCGACGGGGAGGCCGAACCGTGACCTGGGCGCCCGGTTCCATGGCCTAGTAAACCCGCGCCTTGGGCGGGATGTAGGCGATGTCGTTGCTCATGGTGTAGCTGTGCACCGGCCGGTAATCGATCTTCACCTTGCCGGACTTGGCGTCGAGCCAGGCCAGCGTGTGCTTCATCCAATTATCGTCTTCGCGCTCGGGGAAATCCTCCCGGGCGTGCGCCCCACGGCTCTCGGTGCGGTTCAGCGCGCCGTTGGCGGTGACAATGGCCTGGCCGAGCAGGTTGTCGAACTCCAGCGTCTCCATCAGGTCGGTGTTCCAGACCAGGCCCCGGTCGGTGACGCCGATGTCGGCTTCGGCCTTATGGACCTCGGCCAGCCGCTTGACGCCGGAGGCGAGGCTCTCGCCGGTGCGGAAGACGGCGGCGTCGTCCTGCATGGCCTTTTGCATGGCCAGCCGCAGCTGCGCCGTCGGCGTGGCGCCGCTGGCGTTGCGGAAGCGGTCGAAGCGAGCGAGGTGCGCGTCAGTCAGGTCGGCGCGAAGCTCGGTCTGGCGCGCGCCGGGCTTCAGCACCTCGGCGCAGCGCAGGCCCGCCGCGCGGCCGAACACCACGAGATCGATCAGGCTGTTGGAGCCGAGGCGATTGGCGCCGTGCACAGATACGCAGGCCGCCTCGCCCACCGCCATCAGGCCCGGCACCACCTGGTCGGGGTTCTTGCCCGCCTTGGTGACCACCTCGCCGTGGTAGTTCGTGGGGATGCCGCCCATGTTGTAGTGCACGGTCGGCAGCACCGGGATCGGCTCCTTGGTGACATCGACGCCGGCGAAGATCTTCGCCGTCTCGGAGATGCCGGGCAGCCGCTCGTGCAGGATCTTCGGGTCGAGGTGATCGAGGTGCAGGAAGATGTGGTCTTTCAGCGGACCCACGCCCCGGCCTTCGCGGATTTCGATGGTCATGGCGCGGCTGACCATGTCGCGCGGCGCCAAGTCCTTCACGGACGGCGCATAGCGCTCCATGAACCGCTCGCCCTCGGCGTTGGTCAGATAGCCGCCCTCGCCCCGCGCGCCCTCGGTGATCAGGCAGCCGGCGCCGTAGATCCCCGTGGGGTGGAACTGCACGAACTCCATGTCCTGCAGCGGCAGGCCCGCGCGCAGCACCATGGCGTTGCCGTCGCCGGTGCAGGTGTGAGCGCTCGTGGCCGAGAAGTAGGCCCGGCCATACCCGCCGGTCGCCAGGATGGTCGTCTGGGCCTGGAAGCGGTGCAGCGTGCCGTCATCGAGCTTCCAGGCGGTGACGCCCTTGCAGGCGCCCTCGTCCATGATCAGGTCGAGCGCGAAGAACTCGATGAAGAACTCAACCGCGTTGTTCAGGCTCTGCCCGTACATGGTGTGGAGCATGGCGTGGCCGGTCCGGTCGGCCGCCGCGCAGGTGCGCTGGATCGGGGCCTCGCCGTAGTTGCTGGTCATGCCGCCGAAGGCGCGCTGGTAGATCTTGCCGTCCTCGGTGCGCGAGAAGGGCACGCCCCAGTGCTCCAGCTCATAGACGGCGGCCGGGGCGTTGCGGGTCAGGTACTCGATGGCGTCCTGGTCGCCCAGCCAGTCCGAGCCCTTGACGGTGTCGTACATGTGCCAGCGCCAGTCGTCGGGGCTCATGTTGCCGAGGCTGGCGGAGATGCCGCCCTGCGCCGCGACCGTGTGCGAGCGGGTCGGGAAGACCTTGGTCACGCAGGCCGTCTTCAGGCCCGCCTGCGCGCATCCCAACGCCGCCCGGAGACCCGAGCCCCCCGCGCCGACCACGACGACGTCGAACCTGTGGTCGATGAATTCGTAGGCCGCCATCAAAAGGCTCCGCTCAGGGCGACCTTCAGCACCGCGAAGACCGCCAGCGCGCCGAACAGCACGCAGACAAACAGGTTGAGGATCAGCAGGATCGCCTTGGTCGCGGTCTTGTGGATGTAGTCCTCCACCACCACCCGCATCCCGGCGTGTATGTGCTGGAAGCTGGTGGCCAGCAGCAGCACCAGCAGGACCGCGTTCAGCGGATGGCGAACCCAGGCGACCGCGCCGTCATAGCCCGCGCCGGCCAGCTGCAGTCCGGCGTAGATCACCCACAGCACCAGCGGCACGAGGGCGAGCGACGACAGCCGCTCCGAAATCCAGTGGCCGGCTCCGTGGCCGGCGGCGCCGAGGCCTCGGGCTCGCGCGAGCGGTGTGCGATATCCGCCTTCCATCACAACAGCCCCCGCATGGCCGCCACGATCCACAGGCCGATGGAGGCCGCGACCGCGAAGGCGATGACCACGACGCCGCTGAAGTCGGCGGTCTTGACCTTGAAGCCGTAGCCGAAGTCCCAGACCAGATGCCGGATGCCGTTGGCGAGGTGAAAGAAGAGCGCCACCGTGATGGCGAAGAGCACCAGCTTGCCGAACGCCGAGCCCAGCAGCGCCATGTAGGCGCCGTACACCTCAGGCCCGCTCGCCAGCGACACCGCCCATCCGGCGGCGATCAGGGCGGCGAGGTAGAGCCCTACGCCCGTGGCCCGGTGGGCGATGGAGGTGAACATCGTCACGTGCCATCGCCAGATCGAAAGATGCGGCGACAGCGGGCGCGGCGGCAAACCGGATGTCTCGGTCATTGGCGTCCCAGGATGTGGATATAGGCAGAGCCGGCCCCGCTTTTAAGCCGCAAGGGCGGGGTGTCAACGAAGCCTCTGCGTCAATCCGCGCGGTCTTCCAGCCAGGCCTGCGAGCGCATCTCGTGCAGGCGTGAGGCCGTGCGCTCGAATTCGAAGGCGCCGTCGCCCTCGGGATAGAGGTGGTCGGGCTCGGCCGCCGCCAGCGCCACCAGCTTGGCGCCCGCCTCGTAGAGGGCGTCGATCAGGGTCACGAAGCGGCGCGCGGCGTCGCGGCGGGCGGGCGTCAGCTTCGGAATGTCCTCGAGGAAGACGGTGTCGAACCGCTGCGCGATCGCGAGATAGTCCTGCGGGCCCAGCGCCTCGTTGCACAAGCTGGCGAAGGGGGCGCGCAGCAGACCGCCGGTCGCGTGCGGCAGGTAGAGTTTGCGGCCCAGCACCTCGACCGTGGCGCCGGTCTCCGGCGCGCCGTCCAGCATGTCGGCCCAGAGCTGGTCGAACTGGCGCTCGTTGTCGGGGTCGATGGGCGTGAACCAGACCTTGCCGGCCCGCAGGCGGTCGAGCCGAAAGTCGGTCGGCCCGCGCACGGCGACCAGCTCCATCCGTTCCTTCAGCATGTCGATGAAGGGTGTGAAGAGCTGGCGATTGATGCCGTTCTTGTAGAGGTCGCCGGGCGGGCGGTTGGAGGTCGCCACCAGCACCACGCCGCGCGCAAACAGCGCCTCGAACAGGCGCCCCAGGATCATGGCGTCGGCGATGTCGGTGACGTGCAGCTCGTCGAAGCAGAGCAGGCGGGCGTCCTCCGCGATCAGTTCGGCGGTGGGGACAATGGGGTCGTCGCCCTTCGCCTGGCCGAACTTGGCCTTGCGCGCCGCCACGTCGCCTTTGCGCCAGGCGTCGATCAGGGCGTGGACCTCGGCCATGAAGGCGTGGAAGTGGGCGCGGCGCTTCTTCTCCACCGGCGCCGAGGCGAAGAAGAGGTCCATCAGCATCGACTTGCCGCGCCCGACCGGCCCCCAGAGATAGACGCCCTGGATCGGCTTTGGCTTGCGGAAGAAGGAGCGGAAGGTCGGCTCGGCGGCGTCGTTCAGATCGCCTTCCAGACGCGACAGCGCATCGAGCGCCGCCTCCTGGGCCGCGTCCGGCTTGATGTCGCCGCTGGAGAGGCGTTCACGATAGGCGGTGCGGACCGAGGTGGGCATGGGCGCCTCCGCTTATCGGCGGGAACGCCATCCGCCAAGACTTAAGCCCCCAGCTCCTTGCGCACGAAGCGGTAGGTCTGGCGCTTCTCGCAGGCGCAGCCGCGCATTTCGCCCTTGGCGTTCCACCAGATCAGGGTCGGGTAGGCGAAGTTGATGTGGTTGTCCTTGAGCAGCGGGACGAGCTGATCGACGAGGCTGCGGCTGGCTTCGACCACCGCCGTGCGCGCCATGTCGCCGTCGGCGGGCGGGATGCCCTGCGCGGTCCAGGCGTCGATCGGCGTCTCGTCCCAGCGCTCGGCCAGCGCCCAGTTCCGGTTCAGCCAGAGTTCGGCGACGGTGGCGCGCTCGGCCGGCGTGGACTTGGCGATGCCGTTCTTGTCGCGTCGGGCGATCTCGATGACGCGGGTGTCGACGCCGGCCTTCTGGAGCTTCGGGAATTCCTCGGCCTTGAAGCGCACGCAGTCCTCGCAGGAGCGATAGCCGACCATGTAGAGCTTCGGCCCCTTGGCGCCGGGCGACACCCAGCCGGCTTGCTCGAGCGCCTGCGCGATCTCCGCCTGGTGCTTGGTGATCGTGTGCGGCCGCCAGCGCAGATCGTAGTTCCACAGCGCCCAATATCCGGCGCCCGCGACGACCAGGATCAGCAGCAGCCAGAGCGCGGCTTTGCGGGCCATTTTCCTACCTCATGGTCGGGATGACGAAGGACGAGTCCTCCTGCATCCCTTCGGGCCAGCGGGCGGTGACGGTCTTGACCTTGGTATAGAACTTCACGCCTTCCATCCCGTGCTGGTTGGTGTCGCCGAAGGCTGAACGCTTCCAGCCGCCAAAGGTGTGATAGGCGACCGGCACCGGGATCGGCACGTTGATGCCCACCATGCCGACGTTGACGCGGCTGGCAAACTCCCGCGCCGCGCGGCCGTTGCGGGTGAAGATGGCGACGCCGTTGCCGTACTGGTGGTTGGAGGGGAGCGCGAGCGCCTCCTCGAAGCTGTCGGCGCGGACCATCTGCAGCACCGGTCCGAAGATCTCGTCCTGGTAGGACTTCATCGTCGGCTTGACCTGGTCGAACAGGGTCGGGCCGATGAAGAAGCCCTTCTCGTAGCCCTGCAACGCATAGCCCCGCCCATCGACCACCAGCTCCGCGCCCTCGTCGGCGCCCAGCTGGATGTAGTCGCTGACCCGCTGCTTGTGGGCGGCCGAGACCACCGGGCCGTACTGGGCGGCGGCGTCGGTGGAGATGCCGACCTTCAGCGTTTCCATCTCGGTGACCAGCCGTTCGCGGAGTTCATCGCCAGTCTTCTTGCCGACCGGCACGGTCACCGGCAGCGCCATGCACCGCTCGCCCGCCGAGCCGAAGGCCGCGCCGACAAGGTCCTTCACCGTCTGGTCCATGTCGGCGTCGGGCATGATGATGCCGTGGTTCTTGGCGCCGCCCATGGCCTGCACCCGCTTCCCGTGCGCCGTGCCGGTCGCATAGACGTATTGGGCGATGTCGGAGGAGCCGACGAAGCTGACGGCCCTGATGTCCGGATGGGTCAGGATGGCGTCGACGGCGACCTTGTCGCCATGCACCACGTTCAGCACGCCCGCCGGCGCGCCCGCCTCCATGAACAGCTCGCCGAGCCGGACCGGCAGCGACGGATCGCGTTCGGACGGCTTGAGGATGAAGGTGTTGCCGACCGCGATCGCAATCCCGAACATCCACATCGGGATCATGGCCGGGAAGTTGAACGGAGTGATGCCCGCCACCACGCCCAGCGGCTGGCGCATCGAATAGACGTCGATCCCGGGCCCTGCGCCCTCGGTGTATTCGCCCTTCAACGCGTGCGGGATGCCGCAGGCGAACTCGATCACCTCCAGCCCGCGCTGCACGTCGCCGCGCGAGTCCGCGACCACCTTGCCGTGCTCGGAGGAGAGCAGCTCGGCCAGCTCATCCATGCGCGCCTCGACCAGCCGCTTGAACTCGAACATCACCCGCGCGCGCCGCTGCGGGTTGGTCGCGGCCCAGGCCGGGAAGGCCGCCGCGGCCGCCTGCACGGCCATGTCCATCTCGGCTTGCGACGCCAGCTGGACGCGGGCCTGCACCTCGCCGGTATTGGGATTGAAGACATCGCCGAACCGCCCCGAGGCCCCTTCAAAGGCCGACCCGTTCACGAAATGGCGAATGTCACGCATGGCATGCTCCCGAACTGAATGCAGCCGGCGTTCTATGCCTTCGCGGCCGCGCCCGCCAGACTTCCGCCGCGTTGCGGGCTTCTCTAGTCTGGCCCGATGGAGAACACCCTCGCCGCCGGAGCCTATGCAGCGCCCATGCGCCGGCCGCGCCACATCGTCGATGTGCTGATCGAGGAGCGCGCGCCGAAGCTGTCAGTCTCGCCGGTATGGCCGCTGGTCAGACCGCTGCTCTATCGGCTGCTCGACTATCGCAAGGCCCGCGCCATGGCCGACGCCATCGCGCCGATGAGCGGGCGGGAGGCGCTGGAGTACGTCTCGGGGCTTTTGCAGGTGAAGATCGCGATCAGCGGCCTCGACCGCCTGCCGCGCGAAGGCCGCAACATCGTCGTCGCCAACCACCCCACCGGCATCGCCGACGGGATCGCCGTCTATGACGCGCTGAAAGCGGCCCGCCCCGACATGGTCTTCTACGCCAACTCCGACGCCCATCGGGTCAGCCCGCGCCTCTCCGAAGTGCTGATCCCCGTCGAATGGGTCGAAGCCAAACGAACCCGCGAACGCACCCGCCTGACGCTCCAGATGACGAAAGAGGCGATGGAGGCCGAGCGCGCCCTGATGATCTTCCCGGCCGGTCGCCTGGCCCGCCGCGCGGCCGACGGCCTCTTGTCCGATCCACCGTGGGCGGCGTCGGCGCTGTCCATCGCCCGCAAGTATGGGGCTCCCATAACGCCCGTGCATGTGAGCGGACCGTGGGCCACCCTCTTCCATCTGTTCGACCGCTCCTCCGGGGAGCTTCGCGACATCACCCTGTTTCACGAGCTGCTGAACAAGCGAGGCCGGAAGTTCTCGTTGATCGTCGGGCGCCCCATCGATCCGCACGCGATCGAAGACATCGAGGCGCTGAAGCACTACGTCGAACGCGTGCTGCCCCACGAGCCCGCCGCGTGATCGAACTGGACCTCCCCGACGAAGCCGCCACGATACGGCTCGGCGAAGCCGTCTCGCGGGCGCTGCGGCCCGGCGATCTCGTCTGCCTGTCGGGGCCGCTGGGCGCGGGCAAGTCGTCGCTGGCGCGCGGCCTGATCCGGGCGCTGACCTCTCCGGACGAGGAGGTGCCGAGCCCGACCTTCACACTGGTTCAGAGCTACGACGGCGACCTGCCGCTTGCCCACTTCGACCTCTATCGGCTGACCTCGCCGGACGAGGCCTTTGAGCTCGGTCTCGACGAGGCGCTGGAAGAGGGCGCGGCGGTTGTCGAATGGCCGCAGCGGCTCGAGGGTCGCCTGCCCGAAGACAGACTCGATATAGAGCTCTCCTTCAACGATAAGGGCGAGGGGCGCCGCGCGCGGCTGACGCCCCACGGCGCATGGGAAGGTCGGGGAATTGAGTTCAGAGCGTGAGGCGATCAAGGCCGAGTTCCTGGCCCGCCACGACCTTGC
>Ga0157373_10000967_pt1 | contig 22309 bp, 16 predicted proteins | sample C65metaG_FD_113460 | JGI IMG/M metagenome (GOLD analysis project Ga0157373, IMG submission 113460) | Corn rhizosphere microbial communities from Kellogg Biological Station, Michigan, USA - C6-5 metaG | ecosystem: Host-associated > Plants > Roots > Rhizosphere > Soil | place: USA: Michigan... | reverse complement strand
CCGTCGGCCTTCGACAGCTTGGCGCCCAGCGCCGTGACGGCGGTCGTGAAGGCGGGGTCCTCGCCCGGCAATCCGGGAGGACAATCGGGGCACTCGGCGGCGTCGACGCGTCGGGCCGCGAGGCTTGCTATGTTGCGCCAGAAACTCATGGGGAACGCAGTCAAGCCTATGTGTATGAAGGCCGCATGACAACCGGTGAGGCCGAGCGCGGCCGCTGGACCTTCTGGATCGACCGCGGCGGCACCTTCACCGACGTGATCGGCGTCGATCCGCAAGGCGCGGAGCATACGCTGAAGCTGCTGTCGGCCTCGCCTTCGTACGCGGACGCGGCGGTGGAGGCGATGCGGCGGCTGCTGGGCGTCGCGGCGGGCGAGCCGTTTCCTGCCGAGCGCGTCGCCGCGATCAAGATGGGCACGACGGTCGCCACCAACGCGCTCCTGGAGCGCAAGGGCGCGAAGACCCTGTTCGTCACCACCGAGGGCTTCGCCGACAGCGTGATGATCGGCGACCAGTCGCGGCCGGAGCTGTTTGCGCTGAACATCGTGCGGCCGGAACCGCTGTATTCGGGCGTGGTCGAGGCGCGGGAGCGACTGGGCGCGTCTGGTGAGGTCGTGCGCCATCTCGATACGGACGCATTGGCCGCGCGGCTGACGGCGGCGAAGGCCCAGGGCTTCACCGCTGTCGCCATCGCCTTCCTCCACTCCGACCTGAACCCCGCCCACGAACGAGCGGCGGGCGAGATCGCGCGGGCGTCGGGGTTCGAATACGTGACCCTGAGCTGCGAAGCCTCCCCCCTGCCCCGCTTCATCCCCCGCGCCGAAACCGCCATCGCCGACGCCTACCTGACGCCGGTCCTGCGCGCCTACGTCCGGCAGGTCGCCGAGGCGGTGAACGGCGCGCCGCTGTGGTTCATGACCTCGGCGGGCGGGCTGGTCCGGGCCGAAGCCTTCCGAGGCAAGGACGCGGTGGTGTCCGGCCCGGCGGGCGGCGTGGTCGGCCTGGCGCGCACGGCCGAGGCCGCGGGCGCGAAGGCGGCGCTGGGCTTCGACATGGGTGGCACCTCGACCGACGTGTGCCGCTACGCGGGCGCGCTGGAGCGGCGGGATGTGGCGCGCGTGGCGGGCGCCAGGCTGCGTAGCCCGATGCTCGACGTGGAGACCGTGGCGGCCGGCGGCGGCTCGATCCTCTCGTTCGACGGCTCACGAGCGCGGGTCGGACCGGACAGCGCGGGCGCCAACCCCGGCCCGGCGGCGTACGGGCGTGACGGTCCCGCGACGGTGACCGACGCCAATCTGGTGCTGGGTCGGCTTGACCCGGCCTACTTTCCCTCGGTGTTCGGTCCGAACGGCGATGCGCCGCTGGATGTGGAAGCGGCTCGCACGAAGCTGGCCGAACTGGCGCGGGCGATGGGCGCGGAGAGAGTCGAAGCCGCCGCCGAAGGCTTCATCGCCGTCGCCGTCGAACAAACGGCTCAGGCGGTGAGGCGCATCTCGACCGAACGCGGCTTCGACCCACGAGGGCATGTGCTGGTAGCGTTCGGCGGGGCGGCGGGGCAGATCGCCTGTCAGGTGGCCGATGCGCTCGGCGTCACCGAGGTTCTGAGCCCGAGGTATGCGTCGCTGCTTTCCGCTTGGGGCATCGGCCAGGCGCGGGTTCGGGTGCTTCGGCAGGCGGGTCTCGAACGGTCGCTGGACGCTGAGGGTTTGCGCGCGGCGCACGCCCTGTCAGACCGCCTCGCGGAAGAAGCCGCCGAAGCTCTCCACGCCCAGGGCGCCGAACCTGGCGATCCGGAACGCCGCCTCCTCCTCCGCTACGACGGCGCCGACGCGGCACTGCCTGTGCCCTTCCACGACGCTAAAGCCGCATTTGAGGCCGCCCACCGCCGCCTGTTCGGCTTCATCGAACCCGACCGCCCCATCCTGATCGCTTCGGTCGAAATTGAAGCGAAGAACTCCCTTTCATCCGCTCCCCCCGGCGAAAGCCGGGGCCCAGGACTTTCCAGCGGGCACAGCGCAGTCAAAGACCTGGGTCCCGACTTTCGTCGGGATGAGCGGGTTTTGGATGCGGAGACGCTGAGTGAGCCCGTGAACGGCCCTGCCCTCATCGTTCGCGGTGACACCCAGATCGCCGTGGCGGAGGGCTGGCGCGCAACCCGCGAAGCTGATGGCCTCATCCGGCTCACCCGTACCAAACCATTGACCACCGCCGTTATCGCCGCCGACAAGCCTGATCCCGTAACGCTCGAGCTCTTCAACCGCCGCTTCATGGGCGTGGCCGAAGCCATGGGGGCCGCGCTGGAGCGGACCGCGCATTCGGTGAACATCAAGGAGCGGCTCGACTTCTCCTGCGCCCTGTTCGACGCCGACGGCGGACTGGTGGCGAACGCGCCGCACATGCCGGTGCACTTGGGCTCGATGGGCGCGTCCGTGCGGGCGGTGAAGGCGCGGCATCCGAAGCTGCACCCCGGGGAGGCGTTCGCGCTCAACAATCCCTACTTCGGCGGCACCCACCTGCCGGACATCACGGTGGTGATGCCGGTGTTCCTCAATGACGAAGAGCCGACCTTCTACGTCGCCGCACGGGGTCACCACGCCGATGTCGGCGGGGTGCAACCGGGCTCGATGCCGCCGTTCTCGAAGACCATCGATAAGGAAGGCGTGTTGCTCGACGCGCTGCCGATCATGCGCGAAGGTCGCTTCCTGGAAGCCGAGACCCGAGCGGCGCTGACCGCCGGCCGCTGGCCCGCCCGCAATCCCGACCGCAACATCGCCGACCTCAAGGCCCAGATCGCCGCCTGCCAGGCGGGCGCCGCCGCCGTCGCGGCCATGATCGAGGCCCACGGCGGTGAGACCGTCGCCCGCTACATGACCTTCGTGCAGGAGAACGCGGAAGCCGCCGTCAAACGCGCCATCGGGCGGCTCTCGGACGGCCAGGCGCGCGTGCCGATCGACGGCGGCGGCGAGATCGCGGTGACCATCACCGTCGACCACGCCGCGCGGGAGGCGACCCTCGACTTCACCGCCTCGGCCGGCCAACTGCCGAGCAATTTCAACGCGCCCTCGGCCATCGTCGATGCCGCCGCGCTCTACGTCTTCCGCACGCTGGTCGACGACGACATTCCCCTGAACGCCGGGTGCCTGAAACCGCTGAAGATCCTCACACGCCCCGGCTCCATGCTCGACCCTGCGCCGCCCGCCGCTGTCGTCGCCGGCAACGTCGAGACCAGCCAGCACGTCGTCGACGCCCTCTACGCGGCGCTCGGCGTGATGGCCAATGCGCAGGGGTCGATGAACAACTTCACCTTCGGCGACGCCGAGAACCAGTACTACGAGACCCTTTGCGGCGGCTCCGGGGCTACGGCCTCCGCGCCGGGCGCGAGCGCCATCCACACCCACATGACCAACTCGCGCCTCACCGACCCGGAGATCCTCGAACGGCGCTTCCCCGTGCGGGTGGAGGCGTTCGCGGTGCGCCACGGCTCGGGCGGCGCGGGCGCCAATCCGGGCGGCGACGGCGCGGTGCGGCGCATCCGCTTCCTCGCCCCCATGGAGGCTGCCCTGCTCTCCACCCGCCGCGAGCATGCGCCCCAGGGGATCGCGGGCGGCGGATCCGCTCTGCCCGGACGCCAGCGTTGGATCGCGGCGAGCGGTGAGGTAAAGGAACTCGACGGCTGCTTCTCCGTGGAGGTGCAGCCGGGGGATGTCATCGAGATCGAAACCCCTGGGGGCGGGGGATACGGTCCGGCGACGAGTTAGATCTGTTTCACGAAGGACTTCGACGCATGGCGCCAGCCCTCCTCCTCGCCCTCTCACTTTTCGCCGCCGATCCGGCCATGGACACCGGCGGTTCGGCCGGCGCCGCGGCCGCCGCGCCCGGTGAACCGCAGAACGAATACCAGCTCGTCGCCTGGTGCTATGGCGCGCTCTCGGCCCACATGGCGCTGCACGACCAGGCGATGCCCGAGGTCGATCGGATCGAGCACGCCTTCGAGACCCACCCCGGCGACGCCAAGGAAGAGCTCGCCTTCTATGCCCAGCAGCAGAAGGACGGCAAAAAGCAGCTCGCCCTGTTCCGCCGCGCGATGACGGCGGCCGAAAAGGCCTCAATCCGCCCGATCCAGCAGGAAGGCGCGGTCGCCATCGCTCAGGGCGAGGCCGTCTGGGCGGGCTCGGACACCGCCGACAAGCGCCGCCTGGCGCAGGAGTGGATGAGCTGGGCCCTGCCCGATCGCTGCACGCCCACCGCGACCGCGCTGGAGCAGAAGGCCTCCGTGCTCGGCGCCGCGCTCAGCTACAACGCCGACACGCCCGCGCCCGAAGCGACGACGGCGGAGGAGCCCGCCACTACGGATCAGCCTGCCGCCGAAGCCGCGCCCGAGCCCGAAACCCCGGCTGAGCCTGTTCCGGATGCGGCCGCCCCGATTGACGAGGCCGCCACTCCTGCTCCGGAGACGACCGCGCCGGCCGATGATCCGGCGGCCCCTGCCGCAGAGGCCCCGGCGCCCGCCGACGACGACAGCGCCAATCCGCCGTCGCCCTAGGCCGCGACGCCTCTCATCGGATCGTAGTTGAGGATCGGCGAGAGCCACCGCTCCGCCGTGGCGATCTCCCAGCCCTTGCGGCGCGCGTAGTCTTCCACCTGATCGCGGTCGATCTTGCCGACGCCGAAATAGTGGGCCTGCGGGTGGCTGAAGTAGAGGCCGCTGACCGACGCGGGCGGCGTCATGGCGAGGCTCTCGGTCAGCTCGATGCCGGTCGAGGGCGTGGCGTCCAGCAGGCGAAACAGCGTGGTCTTTTCCGTGTGGTCCGGCTGGGCCGGATAGCCGGGCGCGGGGCGGATGCCCTGGTACTTCTCGGAGATCAGGGCGTCGATGTCGAACGGCTCGTCGGGCGCATAGCCCCACAGCTCGGTGCGCACGCGCCGGTGCAGAGCCTCAGCGAAGGCTTCCGCCAGCCGGTCGGCGAGCGCGGTCGACAGGATGGCGGAGTAGTCGTCGCCCTTGTCGCGGAAGCGCTGGGCGACCTCCAGCTCGCCGTGGCCAGCCGTGACGGCAAAGCCGCCGATCCAGTCGGGGACGCCCACAGGCGCAATGAAATCGCTTAGCGCGACGTTCGCCTTGCCTTCCGACTTGGCCATCTGCTGGCGCAGGGTGTGGAAGCGGCCGAGCTCCTTGGAGCGGCTCTCGTCGGTCCAGACCACGATGTCGTCGCCGTCGGCGTTGGCGGGCCAGAAGGCGGCGACGCCGCGGGCTTCGTACCACTTCTCGGCGACGATCTTCTTCAGCATCGCCTGGGCGTCGCGGTAGAGGTCTCGGGCGGCCTCGCCGACCACATCGTCGTCGAGAATTGCCGGGAAGCGCCCCACCAGTTCCCAGCTGGCGAAGAAGGGCGTCCAGTCGATGTGGCGCGCGAGGTCCGTCAGGTCGTAGGGCGCGAACGTCCGCGTCCCGGTGAACGTCGGCCTCGGCGGCGTATAGCCGGACCAGTCGATCTTGAACCTGTTGGCGCGGGCCTTGTCGATCGCGGTGCGCGCCTTGGTCTCCTGCCCGCGCGCGAATTGCTCGCGGATACGGATGTATTCGGCGCGCGTCTCGGCCTGGATGCGGTCCTTTTCGCCCGGCGACAGCAGGCCCGAGACCACGCCGACCGCGCGGCTCGCATCCAGCACATAGGTCGTCGACCCGCGCCGGTAGGACGGCTCGATCTTCACCGCCGTGTGGGTGCGGCTGGTCGTGGCGCCGCCGATCAGCAGCGGAATGTCGAAGCCTCGCCGCTCCATCTCGGAAGCGACGAACACCATCTCGTCCAGCGACGGCGTGATCAGGCCCGACAGGCCGACGATGTCGACCTTGTGCTTCTCGGCCTCGTCCAGGATGCGGTCGGCGGGCACCATGACGCCGAGGTCGATGACCTCGTAGTTGTTACACTGCAGCACCACGCCGACGATGTTCTTGCCGATGTCGTGCACATCGCCTTTCACGGTCGCCATGAGGATGCGGCCGGCCATCTCGCGCGGCTTGCCCTCCTTCTCGGCCTCCATGAAGGGCAGCAGGTAATTGACGGCCTGCTTCATCACGCGCGCGGACTTCACCACCTGCGGCAGGAACATCTTGCCCGCGCCAAACAGGTCGCCGACGACGTTCATGCCGTCCATCAGCGGGCCTTCGATGACGTGCAGCGGCCGCTCGGCCTGCAGCCGCGCTTCCTCCGTGTCGGCCTCGATGAACTCGGTAATGCCGTGGACCAGCGCGTGGGAGAGCCGCTGGGCGACCGGCCCCTCGCGCCACTTCAGGTCGACGACGCGGTCGGCGCCTTTGTCGCCCTTGTACTTCGGCGCGAGGTCGACCAGCCGCTCGGTGCCGCCCTTCTTGCGGTTGAGGACCACGTCCTCCACCGCCTCGCGCAGCTCCGGGTCGATGTCGTCATAGACCGGCAGGTCGCCGGCGTTGACGATCCCCATGTCCATGCCCGCGGCGATGGCGTGGTAGAGGAAGACCGAGTGGATGGCCCGCCGGACCGGCTCGTTGCCGCGGAAGCTGAACGAGACGTTCGAGACGCCGCCCGATACCCGCGCATAGGGCAGCATCTGCTTGATGCGCCGCGTCGCCTCGATGAAGTCGACGGCGTAGTTGTCGTGCTCCTCGATCCCCGTCGCGATGGCGAAGATGTTGGGGTCGAAGATGATGTCTTCGGGCGGGAAGCCGACCTGGTCGACCAGGATGCGGTAGGCGCGCTCGCAGATCGCTACCTTGCGGTCGGCGGTGTCGGCCTGCCCCTGCTCGTCGAAGGCCATGACCACGACGGCGGCGCCATAGCGCAGGCACTTGCGGGCCTGCTCGACGAATTCCGCCTCGCCGGCCTTCATGCTGATCGAGTTGACGATGGCCTTGCCCTGCACGCACTTCAGGCCGGCCTCGATCACCTCCCACTTCGAGGAATCGATCATGATCGGCACGCGGGCGATGTCAGGCTCGGCGGCGATCAGGTTGAGGAAGGTGACCATCGCCTGCTTCGAATCCAGCAGGCCCTCATCCATGTTCACGTCGATGACCTGCGCGCCCGCCTCCACCTGCTGGCGCGCGACCGACAGGGCGGCGGCATAGTCGCCCTCGACCACCAGCTTCTTGAACTTGGCCGAGCCGGTGACGTTGGTCCGCTCACCGATGTTGACGAAGACGGGTCTCACTCAGGCTTCCTCACTCGAACGTTCGCGCCCACCCAGCACGAGGCGACGCGTGGCGATGGCCTGTAGCACACCGGCGTCGAAGACCTTGCGATACGCCGCTGGGTCGGCCGCTTTAAGCGCCTGCAGCTCGGCGATCTCACGGCGCAGGTCGGCCAACGCCGGATCGACCTGGGAGACGGTCCGCGCGCAAACGTCAAAGAAGCCCTTGCTCAGCGGCCCCACGGACTTGTCGCCCAGCGAGCCCTTCGGCACGCGATTCAGCCGCGAGCGGATGTCGCGCAGCTGCTCGACCTCCACCGTGCTCAGCGGAGCCGTCGTGGGACTTGTGCGGGCAGTCATGCGTGATGCAACGGTGGCAGGCGCTGGACTTCGACTCTGCGAACTCGACGCCATCTTGACCAGGGCCAAGCATATTCAGAGTCGCGAAGAAAACGGTCTAGGCCTCGCGTCTTAAAGCGATAGACATGCCAAAGCAGTCCCGTGTCGAGGTCCTTGACCTCTCGCACTTTGCCGTCGCGGATTGCGTCGCAAGCCGCCAGCAGGTTCTGCAAAACCTCGCGTTCGGGACTAAGCCCCTCCGTCCAGATCTTGCCTAGCTCGAACTCTATCGCGGACGGCGAAGCGGAAATGACCAGCCGCCGGTGCCGTTCGGTCGGAGGATCTACAAAGAAATCAAAACCGTGAGCATCGCGCTCGAATGTCCAATGCACTTCCGGAGGCAAACTGCGCGCAAAGGCCAAGACCTCTTCCGCAAATGCGGGCAGCCACTCGGGAGGGTTTTTCCGCCGCCAAAACATCACGCCAGCTCGAACGCTTCCAGCCCGGCCAGCCGCATGGCCGTCGGGCGCTCGGGCACAGCGCGCGGCTTCAGGCCCGCCACACTGTCGGCGACGTGCTTGATGTGCTCGGGCGTCGTGCCGCAGCAGCCGCCGAGGATGTTGACGATGCCACTGTCGGCCCACTCGTGCAGCATGCAGGCGGTCTCGTGCGGCTGCTCGTCGTACTGGCCCATGGCGTTGGGCAGTCCGGCGTTAGGATAGGCGGCGACGAGCGTGTCGGCGATCCGCGACAGCTCGGCGATGTGGGGGCGCATCAGCTCGGCGCCCAGCGCGCAGTTGAGGCCCACGGCGAACGGCTTGCAGTGGCGCACGGAGTTCCAGAACGCCTCCACCGTCTGGCCGGACAGCGTGCGGCCGGACCGGTCGGTGATGGTGCCCGAAATCCAGATCGGCAGCGGTTCGTAGCCCTCGTCCTGCAGGTCGAGGATCGCCTTGATCGCGGCCTTGCAATTGAGCGTGTCGGTGATGGTCTCGATCAGGAAGAGATCGACGCCGCCCTCGTGCAGCGCCGCGATCTGGTGGCGGTAGGCCTCATAGACCTGGTCGAAGGTCACGGTCCGAGCGCCCGGATCGTTCACGTCCGAGGACATCGACAGCATCTTGTTCAGCGGGCCGATGGAGCCGGCGACGAAACGCGGCTTCCCCGGCTCCTTCGCCGTCCAGCGGTCGGCGGCCTCGCGGGCGATCTTCGCGCCTTCGAGGTTGATGTCCCAGACCGCCTTGGCGTCGAGCTGATAGTCGTCCTGGGCGATGGTGGTGGCCGAAAAGGTGTTGGTCTCGGAGATGTCGGCGCCCGCGCCGAAATAGGCGTCGTGCAGCCCGGCGATGATGTCCGGCCGCGTCAGGCACAGGATGTCGTTGTCGCCCTTCAGCTGGCAGGGATGATCGGCGAACCGCTCGCCGCGGAAGTCCGCCTCCGACAACCCCTGCCGCTGGATCATCACGCCCCAGGAGCCATCCAGCACGAGGATGCGCTCCTTGGCGGCCGCCTTCAGGGCTTCGATGCGATCAGCCCGGTTCATGCCACGGCCTCCTTCTCGCGCACGCCGAGCACGCGGCAGATGGCGTACACGAGGTCGGCGCGGTTGAGCGTGTAGAAGTGGAAGTCGGTGAAGCCCTCCTCCTCCAGCCGCGCGCACATCTCGGCCGCGACCGAGCAGGCGATCAGCTTGCGGGTTTCGGGGTCGTCGTCCAGCCCGTCGAACAGGTTGGCGAGCCAGCCCGGCACCGGGATGCCGCAGGGCCCCGCCATCTTCTGCAGGCCCTTGTAGTTGCTGACCGGCATGATCCCGGGCGAGATCGGGATGGTCACGCCCGCCTTGCGGACCTTCTCCATGAACCGCAGGAAGGCGTCGGTGTCGAAGAAGAACTGGGTGATCGCCCGCGTGGCGCCGGCGTCGACCTTCTTCTTCAGCACCTCGATGTCGAAGTCCGGGCCCGGGCTTTCCGGGTGCGTCTGCGGATAGAGGCCGACAAAGATTTCAAACGGCGCGATCGCCCTGATGGCCGCCGTCAGTTCGGTGGCGTTGGCATAGCCGTCCTCGGGCGGAACGTAGGCGCCGCCCAGGCTCCCCGGCGGATCGCCGCGCAGGGCGACGATGTGGCGGATGCCGGCGTCCCAGTAGTCGCGGATCACCTCATCCTCCGCGGCCCGCGTGGCGCCGACGCAGGTCAGGTGCGCCGCGGGCTTCAGGTGAGTCTCGTCCAGGATACGCTTGACCGTGCGGTGCGTGCGCTCACGGGTCGAGCCGCCGGCGCCGTAGGTCACCGATACGAACGACGGGTCGAGCGGCTCCAGGCGGCGGATGCACTTCCACAGGTTCTCTTCTGCCTCCGGCGTCTTCGGCGGCGAGAACTCGAAGGAGACCTTCAGGCGGCTGGCCTGCCGCTCGCCCGCGCGGGCGACGGGGCCGAGCGCCGAGATGGGCGCGTTCATGCGGCGCTCCTCTTGGCCTGGGCGGTGCGCTCGCCTGTCCAGATCTTCACCGTGAGGCCGTGGCCGCCGACGGGCGGCAGGGTCTCGCGGACCTCGCCCTTCAGACCGGCCGCGCCGAGCCAGCGGATTATCTCCTCGTCGGAGAAGCCGAGACGGCGGTGTTGGTGCTGCTCACGCAGCGTCTCCAGCGTGTGGGGCGCGAAGTCGACGATCAGCAGCTTGCCGCCCGGCGCCACCAGCCGCGCGGCCTCCGCCACCGCGGCGGCGGGGTCGGAGAGGTAGTGCAGCACCTGATGCACGGTCACGAGATCGGCGAACCCGTCCGGCAGGCGGGTGGCGAAGATGTCGCCATGGCGCAGCTCGGCGTTCAGGCCCGAGGCCTGGGTGTGGCTGCGGGCGATATTGAGCATCTGCTGCGACAGATCGAGGCCAAGGCAGCGTTCCGCCCGGCCGCCGAGCAGCGTCAGCATCCGTCCCGTCCCGGCGCCGAGATCGACCAGCTGGCCCACCTTCTCCTTGCCGGCGGCGGCGAGGATCGCCTTTTCGACCTTGTCCTCGGCCACATGCAGCGAGCGGATTTCGTCCCAGCGCGCGGCGTTGCGGGCGAAGTAGGACGCCGCATCGGTGGAGCGCTCGGCATGGATGGCGGTCAGCCGCTCGGCGTCCCGCTTCAGGGTGACGTCGGCCGCATCGACCAGATCGAGCGCCTGCTCGACCAGCAACCGCCCCGGCCCGCGCGCGATCAGGCGGTAGAAGACCCAGGCGCCGTCGGGAAACCGCTCAACCAGTCCGGCCTCGGCCAGCAGCTTCAGGTGGCGCGAGACACGCGGCTGGCTCTGGTCCAGAATACGGCAGAGCTCGAGCACGCTCAGCTCCTCCGACGCGAGGAGCGCGAGGATTCGCAGCCGCGTCGGTTCACCCGCCGCGCGCAGAATCTCCACCGTCTGATCGGACGTGAGCGTCATCAAGGACATAAAGATATCCTTATGTCTTTATGTCAAGTAGCGATCCATCCACAGGCCCTTCGTCCAAGCGTCACTATTTGGCCAGAATCCCCGTAAAGCTGCGGCCGCCCGTCGCACCTGGGGGGCCTCTTAGTTTGGAAACGATCCAATGACCTTGAAATCCATCCTGCTGGGCGCCGCGGCGACCCTATTCGTGGCGGCTCCGGCGTTTGCCGAAGACCAGGCCGCTCCGGCCGCCGCGCCCGCGCCCGCCGCCGAGGCCGCGGCTCCGGCTCCCGCCGCCGACGCAACACCCGCTCCCGCCGCCGACGCCGCCGCTCCGGCCGCGACCGACGCCGCCAAGACCGACGACGCAACCCCGGCCGCCGACGCTCCGGCCGCCGCTCCGGCTGAAGCTCCCGCGGCTCCCGCGGCCTAAGGGCTTTAGGGGGCGGGCCACCCGACGGCCCGCCCCACCCTTCCGCTCACGCGCCGATCGGCGTTGCGAGCGGTTCGCCGGCAAAGAAGCGGCGCAAATTCTCCAAGGTCTGTCCGACCATCTGCGGAATGCTCTCCAGCGTGCCGCCCGCCATGTGCGGCGTCAGCACGGTGTTGGGGACATCGGCCCAACGCTCCGGCGGCGTCGGTTCGGTCTCATAGACATCCAGCGCCGCCATCCCGAGCCGCCCGTCCTTGAGCGCGTCGATCAGCGCGTCCTCGTCGACCAGCGAGCCCCGCGCCACGTTCACCAGGCAGCCCCTGGGGCCCAGCGCCTCGATGACTTCCTGAGAGATCAGGTGACGGTTGGACGCGTCCGCCCGGCAGCAGACCACCAGCACATCGCAATCCTTCGCCAGCGTCAGCAGGCTCCCGGCGCGCGGCCATGCCGCCGCCTTGGCGTTCGGCCCCCACCAGCTGACCTCCATGCGCAGCGCCTCCAGCCGCCGAGCCACCGCCTCGCCGATGTGGCCTAAGCCCACGATCCCGGCCTTCCTGCCGCCCAGCGAATGCCGCGGCCGCATCCGGTCGGCATGCGTCCAGCGCCCTTCCCGCAAGCGCCGGTCGCCTTCCACGGTCCCGCGCCAGGCGCCGATCAGCAGCCCCACCGCAACATCGGCCACGTCGTCCGCGTTCAGCCCCACCGAGTGAGTGACCGCGACCCTGTGATCCCGGCACCAGTCCACCGGCACGCCGTCGTATCCGACGCTCACACAGGCAATCAGCCCGAGCTTAGGCATGCTCTCCAGGAACGCCGGCTCCAGCTTGAACTCGCCCGCATGGACGATGGCCCGCACTTGCGAAAGCTCCGGCTCCTCCCACCGCCGCAACACCTCATACTCGCCGTCGAGCGCACCCTGGAGGGGCGCCAGCATCACGTGGGACAGAAGGACGGCGGGTTTTTCGGGAGTGTTCATCCCGAAGAACTACGCGATCGGCGCCTACAGAATAAAGCCCGCGCTGCCATCGACCTGACCGATGATCGACAGGACGAAATCCGCCGTCTTGTCACCGTTGACATCCAGCGTAAGCGTCGTGGTGTTGTCGCCCGCCGAATAGGTGAAGACGGCCTCGCCCACGTGTCCGTCGAAGCTGCTGACGATGGTGAAGGCCTGATCGCCCGCGACCTGCGTCTGGGCGTCGATCGCGGACAGATCGATCTGATCGCCCGCCGCCGGATTGAAGTCGTAGATCACGTCATGGGCCGCGGCCGTTGAATCGGTGACGGCCGTGTAGATGAACTTGTCGCCGCCGCCGCCGCCGTAGAGCGCGTCGGCTCCAGCGTCTCCGTAGAGCTTGTCGGCGCCTGAGTAGTTATTGCTCCCGTCATCGCCGTACAGGGTGTCGTCGCCGATTCCCCCGTGCAGCGTATCGGCGCCGTTGTCGCCATAGAGCAGATCGGCGTCCGTATCGCCATTGAGCTGGTCGTTGCCCTCGCCGCCGTGGAACGCGTCGTTCCCAGGCCCGCCATTGAGGGTGTCGCTGCCGCCCCAGCCGGTCAGCGTGTCGTCGCCCTTGCCGCCGCTGATCACGTTGGCGCTGTCGTCGCCGCCCAGCTGGTCGGCATAGTTGGAGCCCGTCAGGTTCTCGACGGTCCCGATCTTGTCCCAGCCGGCGCTGACCGTGTCCTGCCACTCCGTAAAGCCCAGTTCGACCTTCACGCCGCCGGCCGCATCGGCGTAGGAGGCCGTGTCCAGCCCGGCGCCGCCGGACAGCACGTCATCGCCCGCCCCGCCGATCAGCACGTCGACGCCGTTGCCGCCCTCCAGCAGATCGTCGCCGAGGCCGCCCTTGAGCGTGTCGTCGCCGTCGTAGCCGCGCAGGTCGTCGTCGCCCGTCGTGCCGGTAAGCGTGTCGGCTTCGGCGGTTCCCGCCATCAACGTCAGGGTCGGCTTTACAATGGCCGCCAGCACGTCGTCCGGCGAGGCGTTGCGTACGATGGCCTCGCCGACCTCGTGTCCGTTCATCGTGAAGATGATGGCCGCGCCCACGTTGTTGAGAAATTCCACGGTGTAGGACGCCGCCAGGGGCACGACGATCCGGTCACCCTCGGAAGCGTGGAAATCGATGATGTAGTCGTCGCCGTCCCGACCGACGACGAACCTGTCGGCGCCCGCGCCGCCTTCCAGGCTGTCGGCGCCGGATCCGCCGACGAGAAAGTCGTTGCCGGCGCCCCCGTCGAGATGGTCATCGCCCGCGGCGCCATACAGCTTGTCGTTGCCGCCTTCTCCGAAGATGCTGTCCGCGCCTGTCTTGCCCTGCAACGTCTCGGCGGACGAGGTTCCGACCATGGCGAACGGCGCGGTGACGCTGGCGGGTGTCGCCGGCGCGGCGGGAGCGGGCGTGGGCGTCGGGAACACCGGCGTCGGATCGAGCGGCGCGGCGGAGAACTTGAAGTCGTCGGAGGTGAGGGCCGTCGTCAGCACATTCTTGAGAAGCAGGGAGTCCGTGTCCGAGAAGACGACGAGCGTGTCGGCGCCTTGCTGCACCAGCGACTGATAGCCGCTGTAGCCGACGACCACGATGACATCATCCGTTCCCCCCGCCGTAAAATCGGTGATGGTGTCCGCGCCGGACCCGGTTTCGAAACGGAAGCGGTCATTGCCGGAGCCGCCAGTCAGGATGTCGGCCCCCGCCCCGCCGCTGAGGGTGTCATTGCCGAGCCCGCCGATCAGCTCATCGGCGCCGGCCCCGGCCAGGAGGGTGTCGTTCCCCCCTCCTCCATCGACGCCGCCCTGTTCGGTTCCACCTCTGCCATCGTAGAGGTCATTGCCGTTTCCAAGCTGGACGCGTCCGGTGATCAGGCCGTTGTTGTAGAGCTGGTCGACACCCGAGCCGAGGTCCACCAGTCCGCGCAGTTCGCCGCTGTTGTAGATGGTGCTGGGCGTGTCCGGCGGCGGAGTCGATTCCGTGATCTGCTTGATCGCGTAGTCGCCCTGGATGACCCCGGTGTTGAACACCGTCTGCTGCAGGCTGTCGCTGACCAGTTGCAGGCCCACGCTATCCATCGCGACGGTGGAATCGGTGGCCGTGATCTGTCCGGAGTTCACGAAGGTGAAGAAGCTGCCGCGCATGATCACGCCCGTGCTGGCGAGCCCGCCCGAGGCGACGATATTGCCGCTGTTCCAGACGCCGTCGGTGGCGCCGTGCCCGCCCGCGTCGACGCCGACGGCGTGTCCCTCGGCGGTGGCGCTGATCGTGCCGGAATTGTAGATGCGGTGGTCGAAGACACCCAGCGCGTCGCTATGCGCCGAGGTCGCCCGGATGGTTCCGGCATTCCAGAGATCGATGTCGCCCTGCACGCCGATGGCGCGCGCGTCGTTCTTGACGATGGTTTCGATGAGGCCGGGGGCTTCGTTATAGACCTGCACCGGCCCGTCGCCGAGCGCGCTCTGCTGGCGCAGCGCAATGGCGTCGTCGGATCCCTGGGTGATCGTCAGGCTGATCTTGCCGAGGTTGAACAGGTGGGCCGACGGCACAGACAGGAGCGTCTGGATGTAGAGGCCGGTCGCCGGAAAACTGGTGTCGGGAATGGCGACGGGATCAGGGTCGGTGAACGCCCAGGTCTCGTTGCCCCTGATGACCAGGTCGCTGGTTATCACCTGCGAGGGACCGAACGCCGTCGGCGAGACGGCGCGCGCGGCGGTGTGGAATATGAGGCTGGAGGTGTCGAAGCTGGCGGCGTCCACGCCCTTGAGCGTGATCCGGTCCGCGGTTGACAGCGTGATGACCGTGTCGCTTCCCGACTGGACGATCGAGGAGGCATGGCCGTAGCCCCAGATCGAAAGCTTGTCGCCGGCGGCCGGATCGAAGTCGACGATCGCGTCCTTCCCGTCGCCGACGTTGAAGACGAAGGTGTCCGCCCCGGCGCCCCCGGTCAGCGTGTCGGCGCCGCGGTCGCCGATCAGGGTGTCGTTGCCGCCGTTGCCGTAAATCCTGTCGTTCCCGTCGTTCCCCTCAAGCTGGTTGGCCGTATCCGAGCCTGTCATGACATCGCTGTAGCGCGTGCCGATCACCCGCTCGATGCTGCGCAGCTGATCGCTGCCGCCGGCGTTGGCCGTGCCCGCGCCCAGATCGAGCGCGAGCGGCGCGGTGGAGTCCAGGTAGGAGGCGGTGTCGTAGCCGCCGCCTCCGTCGATGGCGTCCGATCCGTGTCCGCCGTCGAGGAAATCGTTGCCGAGGCCGCCGCTGATCTCGTCGTCGCCGGTCTCGCCAAGGAGGACCTCGTTGGATGAGCCGCCGATCAGCGCATCCGCCCCCTCCCCGCCGAAGATCGGAGCGGTGTTTATGCCGGAAACGTCGTCGTAGACATCGTTGCCCTGGCCGAGGTCGGTGAAGCCCTCCTGCGTCCCGGCATTGTGGACGATATCGTCACCGAAGGCGGTGCTGACCGCGCCGGCCAGATCGCCGGTGTTGTAGACCACTTCCGGCGCGGCGATCTCGGAAGCCAGCCCCGCGCCGTCGGAGACATAGTAGGCGTAGTCACCCTGCAGGACGCCCGAGTTGTGCAGATCGCTGCCGGCCTCGTACCCGTCCCAGACGAATACGGCGGCGCTCGCATAGATGGTCGAGGTGGTCGTCGCGAAGATCGTGCCGGAGTTGGTGATGTCGGTGTTGAGGTCGGTATAGACGCCGAACGCGGGCCCATCGCTGGAGACCGCGATCTCTCCCGAGTTGTCGAGGTAGCCGCCGTTCTCGAAATCGGCCCCGATCCCGAGCTCTCCGCCATAGACCTGAATGACGCCGGTGTTGTGGACCGTCTGGCCAGGACTCCAGCTTTCGACGCCGGTCGCCGCTACAGGCCCACTCACGTCCAGCAATCCGTCGATCTGGACCCCAACGCCCCAGCTTGGCGCGTAATAGCCTCGCACCCAGGCGTATGGATTGGTGTTGTCGGAGGAGACGTGCAATTCGCCCGTCGACTCGATCCACAAGGAGCCGTTGGGGTTGTACGGGTCGATGGTGAAGCCGCCGACGTATTCGGCGGAGGACGAGAAATTGACGACCCCGGCGATCGACAGATCCCCGCCCGAGGCGGTGTAGGCATAGTCGCTGACGGCCTCACCCGACGGCGCGATAGTCACCACCACGCCCGGATCGATCCGGGTGTCGGATGTCACGTAGATGCTCATGATCGCCCCCGCTACCGGGAGGCGACCGGCAACGCCCCCACTACGGCGACGCTAACAGTCTCGCGCGCCTGCTGAAAAGCGACAAAATCGCTCAGAGGTGGAGTCTGCTACCGCGCGAACTTCTGGAACTTGATGCGGTGGGGGATGAGGCTGTCGGCGCCGAGGCGGCGTTTCTTGTCTTCCTCGTAGGCTTCGAAGTTGCCTTCGAACCACTCCACGTGACTGTCGCCTTCGAAGGCCAGGATGTGGGTGCAGAGGCGGTCCAGGAACCAGCGGTCGTGGCTGATGACCACGGCGCAGCCGGCGAAGTCCTCCAGCGCCTCTTCCAGGTTCTGCAGCGTCTCGATGTCGAGGTCGTTGGTCGGCTCGTCGAGCAGGATCAGGTTGCCGCCTGAGGCCAGCGTCTTGGCCAGGTGGACGCGGTTGCGCTCACCGCCGGACAGGAGGCCGACCTTCTTCTGCTGGTCGCCGCCCTTGAAGTTGAAGCTTCCGACGTAGGCGCGGCTGTTGATCTCGCGCTTGCCGACCATCATCACGTCGGTGCCGCCGCTGATCACTTCCCAGACGGTCTTGTTGGCGTCGAGGTCGTCGCGGCTCTGGTCGACGTAGGCGAGCTTGACGGTTTCGCCCACGCGCACCTTGCCGGCGTCGGGTTGTTCCTGACCGGTGATGATCTTGAACAGCGTCGACTTGCCCGCGCCGTTGGGCCCGATCACGCCGACGATGCCGTTGGGCGGCAGCTTGAAGGTCAGGCCCTTGAACAGGACCTTGTCGCCATAGTCCTTCTCCAGCCCCTCGACCTCCAGCACCACGTTGCCCAGGCGCGGCCCGGGCGGAATCTGGATGACGGCGAAGGTCTGGGCCTGGCGGGAATTCTCCTGCTCGCGGACCATTTCGTCGTAAGCGGCCAGACGGGCCTTGGACTTGGCCTGCCGGGCTTTCGCGCCGGCGCGGACCCATTCCAGCTCGCGCTTCATGGCGCGCTGGCGAGCCTCGGACTCCGACTGCTCCTGGATGACGCGCTTGGTCTTGGCCTCCAGCCACGAGGAATAGTTGCCCTCGTGCGGGTAGCCCTTGCCGCGGTCGAGCTCGAGCGTCCACTTGGTGACCTGGTCGAGGAAGTAGCGATCGTGGGTGACCAGGATCACGCAGCCCGGGAAGGCTTCCAGGTGGTGCTGCAGCCAGGCCACGGACTCGGCGTCCAGGTGGTTGGTGGGCTCGTCCAGCAGCAGCATGTCGGGCTTGGAGAGAAGCAGGCGCGCGAGCGCCACGCGGCGCTTCTCACCGCCGGACAGCTTGGTCACGCCGCTGTCGTTGGGCGGACAGCGCAGGGCGTCCATCGCCATCTCGATGCGGCTGTCGATGTCCCACAGGTCCTGGGCGTCGATCTTTTCCTGGAGGGCGGTCATCTCCTCCATCAGCTCGTCCGAGTAGTCCTCGCCCAGCTTCGCCGCGATCTCGTTGTAACGGTCGAAAAGCTTCTTCTCGTCGCACCAGGCGATGACGTTTTCCCAGACGGTCTTGTCGGGATCGAGGTGCGGCTCCTGCTCCAGATAGCCGCGCTTGATCCCGTCGGCGGCCTTGGCCTCGCCGGAGAAATCCTGGTCGATGCCGGCCATGATCTTGAGCAAGGACGACTTGCCCGAGCCGTTGACGCCGACCACGCCGATCTTGGCGTCGGGATAGAACGAGAGCCAGATGTTCTCGAACAGCTTCTTGCCGCCCGGGAAGGTCTTCGTCAGGCCCTGCATCTGGAAAATGAATTGTGCGGCCATGGGGGCGCTGCGTGCTCTCTTGGAAGGGAAAGGAAGTTGGGGCGGGATGTAGCGGCGGGGGGGCCGCTTGCCAAGGACGCTAGGGCTGGAAGGCCGCCAGCAGCGTCTTCAGCTCCGGCTCCTGGACGGCCTCGGCCGCCTCGGCGCGGGCGAACCAGCGGCGCTCGCGTTCGTGGGCTTCTGGCCATTCGGCGGCTTCTTCGGTCACGGCCAGCGGGAAGACACGCACGTAGAGAGGCCGGATCTTGCCGTTCTTGCGGACCTTGTCGTAGCCGAAGCCGCCGATCGGATGGACCGAGACCTCGCCCCGCACGCCGGCTTCTTCCCAGGCTTCGAAGGCCGCCTGTTCATGGAAGGGCCGGTCAGGTTCTGGCCAGCCTTTCGGAACGATCCAGCGGTGCGTCGTTCGCGTGGTGATCAGCAGGATCTGCGGCTCGCCGTCCATGATCCGCCAGGGAAGGGCAGCGCATTGCAGGACGCCCTTCTTGCCCATCTCAGAACCCGAAGGCGGCGGCCGCCCAGTAGAAGATGGCGGCGAGAACGGCCGCGGCCGGGATGGTGATCACCCACGCCACCACGATCCGCTGCGCGATGTTCCAGCGCACCGCCGAGGCGCGGCGGGAGGCGCCGACCCCCACGATGGCGCCGGTGATGGTGTGGGTGGTCGAGACCGGCACGCCCATGTAGGTCGCCATGAAGAGGGTGATCGCCCCGCCTGTCTCGGCGCAGAAGCCCTGCATCGGGGTCAGCCGCGTGATCTTCGAGCCCATGGTGTGGACGATCCGCCAACCGCCGAACAGCGTGCCGAGACCCATCGCCGCCTGACAGCTCAGCACCACCCATAGCGGCGGGTCGTCGTGGGCGCCCAGCATGTGCCGTGAGAACAGCAGGGCCGCGATGATGCCCATGGTCTTCTGCGCATCGTTGCCGCCGTGGCCCAGCGAGTAGAGCGAGGCCGAGACGAACTGCAGCCGGCGGAACACCTTGTCGCCGAGCTGCGGCGTCGCGCGCACGAACAGCCAGGAGACCAGCAGAACCAGCAAAAGCGCGATGAAGAAGCCGGTCACCGGCGAGAGCACGATCGCGACAGCCGTCTTGGTGAAGCCGCCCCAGATGATGCTGTTGATGCCTGCCTTGGCCGTCGCAGCTCCGATCAACCCGCCGATCAGGGCGTGCGAGCTCGACGAAGGGATGCCGCCTACCCAGGTGATCACGTTCCAGACGATGGCGCCCATCAGCGCCCCGAAGATCAGCGCGTCGGAGACGATGTGGGGGTCGACCAACCCCTTGCCGATGGTGTTGGCCACGTGGAGCCCGAACACCGCAAAGGCGATGAAGTTGAAGAAGGCCGCCCAGGCCACCGCATACCTTGGCGGCAGCACGCGGGTGGAGACGATGGTGGCGATGGAGTTGGCCGCGTCGTGCAGGCCGTTCAGGAAGTCGAACAGCAGCGCGACCGCGACCAGGAAGACGAGGATGATGAACGGGTCCACGGCGGTGCGGCCCGGCTCAGATGTGTTCGATCAGGATGCTGGAGACGCGGTTGGCCACGTCCTCGAACCGGTCCACCACCTTCTCAAGGTGGTCGTAGATCTCGGCGCCGACCACATAGTCCATGGCGTTGCCCGAGCGGCTCTTGAGGAACAGCGCCTTCATGCCGGCGTCGTAGAGGCTGTCGGCCTCCTCCTCGAGGCGTGTGACCTCCTGCGCCAGCTCGGCCACGCGCTTGGAGTTGTGCCGCAGGTCCTTCAGCGATCCGACCAGCTCGACGGTCAGCCCGGAGGTCCGAACGATGATGTCGGCCATGGCCCGCATCTCGGGGGCGAACTCGCGCTGCTCGAACAGGGTGACCGCCTTGGCGGTTTTCTGCATCTGGTCGATGGCGTCGTCGAGCGTGGTGGTCAGGTCCTTGATGTCGCCGCGGTCGAAGGGCGTGATGAAGGTGCGGCTGACGGCGGTCAGCACCTCGCGGGTGATGCCGTCGGCCTCGTTCTCGTAGTAGCTGACCTTCTCGCACCAGCTCGGCACCTCGTCGCCGCCGTCCAGCAGCTTGCGCAGCGCCTCGGCGCCGTGGACCAGCGTCTGGGCGTGACGGTCGAACATCCCGAAGAAGCGCCCTTCCTTGGGCATCACGGCCTGGAACCAGCTCAGCATCGTCTCATCGTCCCCAGCGACTGAATCGCGCCAGCGCCTTCTTAGCAGCGCCGCGCCGTGCATGAAGCTTTTATGACAGCGATGTGACCGGAACGACCGTCGCGCTCAACGGTTCTATCGGCTTGCCCCCAGAAGGAGGACGCCCGATGACGATTTCCGACATCATGACGCGCGACGTGCAGGTTGTGCGCGCCGAAACCACCATCCCTGAAGCCGCCGAGACGATGGCCCGTATCGACGCCGGCGCGCTGCCGGTCTGCGACGGCGACCGCCTGCTCGGCATGGTCACCGACCGCGACATCGTCGTGCGCGGCCTCGCCAAGGGCCTCTCCGGCAGCGACACCGTCAGCCGGGTGATGACCGAAGGCGTCGAATACTGCTTCGAGGACGACGAGCTGACTGAGGTCGAGGACAAGATGGCCACCAGCCAGATTCGCCGCATCGCGGTGGTCGACCGCGACAAGAAGCTGGTCGGCATCCTTTCGCTCGGCGACGTTTCCCGGGAAGCCCGTCCCGCCGACGCCGGCGACGTGCTGGAAGAAGTCAGCCAGCCGGGCGGCCACGCCCACTAGGGGCTTAACGCCCCGTCGGCATGTCCTTGAACGCTACGTCCTTGTCGACGCGCACATCGCCGGGCAGGCCCAGGACCCGCTCGGCGATGATGTTCTTCAGGATCTCGTCGGTGCCGCCGGCGATGCGAAGGCCCGGCGCCCACATCAGCGACTGCTGGAACGCGGCCTCGAGCGGGGCCACGGCCGGGTCGTTGATGATGCCGAACTGATCCTCCAGCTCCATCGAGCTGTTGGCCATGTCCTGCATCTGGTTGGCGGCGATGATCTTGCCGATCGAGCTTTCCGGCCCCGGCGTCTGGCCGCGTGAGAGCGCGGTCATGGTGCGGAAGCGGGTCAGCTTCAGGCCCTCGGAGGCCACGTACCAGTCGGCGATCTTGTCGCGCAGCTGCGTGTCCTTCAGGGAGCCGAGCTGGCGGGCAAGGTCCATGACGAGCTTGTAGTCCGGCCCGGTCGAACCACCGACGGCAAGGCGCTCGTTCATCAGCGTGACCAGCGCCACCTTCCAGCCGTCGCCGACGCCGCCGAGCCGCTGGCTGTCTTTCACCCTAAGATCGGTGAAATAGACCTCGTTGAACTCAGACCCGCCGCTCATCTGGTGGATCGGGCGGACCTCCACGGCGGGATCGTGCATGTCGATCCAGAACATGGTCAGGCCCTTGTGCTTGGGCACGTCGGGGTCGGTGCGGACCAGCAGGATGCCGAAGTCGCTGTACTGGGCGCCGGTGGTCCAGACCTTCTGGCCGTTGATCACCCACTCGTCGCCGTCCTTGACCGCCCGGGTGCGGGCCGCGGCCACGTCAGAGCCGCCGGCCGGTTCGGAGAACAGCTGGCACCAGATTTCCTCGCCCTTCACGGCCGGGCCGACGAAGCGCTGCTTGGTGTCGTCGTCGGCGAACGCCATGACTGTCGGCACGCACATGCCAAGGCCGATGGTGAAATAGCCGTAGTTGACGCCGGCCTTAGCCTCTTCCTGGTTGAAGATGACCGACTGGATCGGCGTGCCGCCGCCCCCGCCCCACTCCTTGGGCCAGGTGATGCAGGCGTAACCGGCCTCGGCCTTGCGCGTCTGCCAGGCCTTGGCCGCGGCCATGTGCTCGGGGCTGTTGGGCTTGCGGCCGTTGGCGGTCGTCGACTTGTGGTCGGCGGCGTTTTCCGCGAGCCACTTGCGGGCCTTTTCGCGGAAGGCGGCTTCTTCGGGGGAGTCGTTGAAGTCCATTACGCTGCGTTCCTTCTTTCGAGCTGCCCGACCAGGCGCTCCTTCCAGACCTTGGGGG
>Ga0157373_10000965_pt1 | contig 22334 bp, 20 predicted proteins | sample C65metaG_FD_113460 | JGI IMG/M metagenome (GOLD analysis project Ga0157373, IMG submission 113460) | Corn rhizosphere microbial communities from Kellogg Biological Station, Michigan, USA - C6-5 metaG | ecosystem: Host-associated > Plants > Roots > Rhizosphere > Soil | place: USA: Michigan... | reverse complement strand
GAGCCAGCGCAGCCCGCTGATCGGCCTGCATCACTCGAAATTCCGTGGTCGCGGCGTCGACTTCGATCAGGTGCGGGTCTATCAGGCCGGCGACGACGTGCGCACCATCGACTGGCGCGTGACGGCGCGCACCCAGGAGCCGCACACCAAGCTGTTCCATGAAGAACGCGAGCGGCCGATTTTCATCATGGTCGAGCAAAGCACACGGCTGTTTTTCGGTTCCGGGCTGATGTTCAAATCGGTACTGGCAGCGCAAGTAGCGGCGCTGATCGGCTGGGCCGCGCTCGGCCATAACGACCGGGTTGGCGGGCTGGTGTTCGGCGACAACGAGCACTACGAAATCAAGCCACGGCGCAGCAAACAAAGCCTGCTGCAACTGCTAAACCGTCTGGTCAAGGTCAATCAGTCGCTGCACAGCGAGCGCGAGCCGGATCGCGATGCGTTTGGCGTGGCGCTGCGCCGTGCCCGTGAAGTATTGCGCCCGGGCAGTCTGGTGATCGTCATCTGCGACGAGCGCGCGTTGTCCGACAGCGCTGAACAACAATTGAGCCTGCTCTCGCGCCATTGTGATTTGCTGATGCTGCCGCTGTCCGATCCCCTCGATCACGCCCTGCCCGCCGCCGGTCTTCTCCGATTCGCCGAACGCGGCGCGCAACTCGAACTCGATACGCTGAATTTCGACCTGCGCCAGACCTATCGCGCCCAGGCCGAAGCACGCATCGCGCGTTGGGAATTGCTCGCGCAAAAATTGCGGGTATTGCTGATGCCGCTGAGCACGCAAAGTGAAATGGTCGAGCAGATGCGCGAATTCCTCAATCCGCAGCGTCCGGGGAAAGGTCGATGAACGGCCTCGAACAACTGCAACCACTGATCTCGCCGCCACCGATTGCCTTCTGGCCGCCGGCCCCGGGTTGGTGGCTGCTGCTTCTGTTGCTGCCGCTGCTGGGTTTCGCCGTATGGCGTCTGCGCCGTTTCATCCCGATGAAGAAACGCCCTATCGTGCGTGCCGAACAGCCGCTCGACCCGGTGCGCATTGCCGCCCTCGCCGAACTGGCGCGAATGCCCAAACCCTACGACGGCGCGCCGGCCGGGGCGTGGTTGCAGCAACTTAACGGCCTGCTCAAACGCCTGTGCCGCAACCACTATCCCTACAGCCAGAGCCACACCCTCAATGGGCGTAAATGGCTGGCCTTTCTCGACAACCGTTGCCCGGCGGCGGGCCTCACCCGTTGGATGGTGCTGGTCGAAGGCGCCTATAAACCGGAGTGCAAACTCGACGACAAAGCCATCGCCGGCCTGACCCAGGCAGTCGACACGTGGATTCGCAAACATGTTTGAGTTCGCCTGGCCGTGGATCTTTGTGCTGGTGCCGCTGCCGTGGCTGATGCGTCTGGTGCTGCCAGTGGCCGACAGCGGCGAGCCCGCGCTGAAAGTCAGTTTCCTCGCCGACCTCGAAGGTCTCGCCCGCCGTCGCGCTCGGGCTAATCTGCCGGCGTGGCGTCAACAGGCGCCGTTCATGCTCTTGTGGCTGTTGCTGCTGACCGCCGCCGCGCGCCCGCAATGGCTCGGCGAACCGTTGCCGATTGCCGCCAGTGGCCGCGATCTGCTGGTGGCGGTGGACGTGTCCGGCTCCATGGATTTCCCCGATATGCAGTGGCAGGACGAAGAAGTCAGTCGGCTGACGCTGGTGCAACATCTGCTCGGTGATTTCCTCGAAAGTCGCGATGGCGACCGCGTCGGTTTGATCCTGTTTGGCAGTCAGGCGTATCTGCAAGCGCCGCTGACGTTTGATCGCCACACCGTACGCGTCTGGCTCGACGAAGCGCGGATCGGCATAGCCGGCAAGAACACCGCCATCGGCGACGCCATCGGTCTGGCGCTGAAACGCCTGCGCCTGCGTCCGGCGCAAAGTCGTGTGCTGATTCTGGTCACTGACGGCGCGAACAATGGCGGCGAAATCGATCCGCTGACGGCGGCAAAACTCGCTGCGAGCGAAGGCGTAAAAATCTATCCGATCGGTATCGGCGCCAATCCCGAGGACAGCGGTTCGACCGGTTTGCTTGGAGTCAATCCAAGTCTGGACCTCGACGAGCCAGCGCTCAAAGCCATCGCCGAAGTCACCGGCGGCCAGTACTTCCGTGCCCACGACGGCAAGGAACTGCAAGCAATCAAAGATACCTTGGACCAACTCGAACCCGTGACCCAACAACCGACTCAGGCCCGTCCGGCACAAGCCTTGTATCACTGGCCTTTGGCGCTGGCGCTGTGGCTGAGTCTGTTGCTGGTCGCGCGTGAATTGTGGCCGGACAACCCGCTGCAACGCCTGTTCACCAAGGAGCTGTATCTGCAAAGTCCGTTGCCTGATTGGCGCGAGCGCCTCAAGCGTCTGCGTCTGCGGAGGCGCCGATGATCGCGCTCTGGCCGCACTGGTTCCGTCCGTGGTGGTTGCTGTTGCTACCGCTGCTGGGCTGGCTGATCTGGCAACTCTGGCATCGGCAGAAGCGCGCCGGGCGCTGGCAGATGATTTTGCCGCCGGCGTTTCATGCCACCCTGCTCAGTGGCGGCAATGGTCGTGACAGCAAACTGCCATGGGTTGCCCTTGGCGTGGCGTGGCTGCTGACGGTTCTGGCGCTGCTCGGACCGAGTTGGGAGCGCGTCGAACAGACCAGCCAGAAACCCGCCGATCCGTTGGTGGTGGTACTAGAACTGACCCCGGAAATGCTCGCCACCGACTCGCCGCCGACACGACTGGAACAGGCCCGGCGCAAGCTGTTCGACCTGTTGCAGGCGCGCAGCGATGCGCAGACCGCCATCGTCGTCTACGCTGGCAGCGCGCACACGCTGGTGCCGCTGTCGGATGACCTGGCGACCAGCCGCAATCTGCTAGATGCGCTCAAGCCTTCGTTGATGCCGGAAAGCGGCCATCGCGCTGATCTGGCCGTGAGTAAAGCGCTGGCCTTGCTCAAACAAGGCGCGCTCGGTCAGGGGCGGATTCTGTTGATCGGCTCGTCATTGAACGAAGAGGAACGCCAGGGTATTCGGCGTGCCCTCAACGGTGAGTCGGCACAACTGCTGATGCTCGGCGTCGGCACCGCCGAAGGTGCGCCGATTGCCCAAGAGGACGGCAGTTTCCTCAAGGACGAGCAAGGCGCGATTCGCGTGCCGCAACTCGACAGTCCGGGCCTGAGCGCGTTTCTCAACAGCGTCGGTGGCGAATACCACCCTGCTCGCCTCGACGAAGCGGATCTTGGTGCGCTCGGCCTGCTGAACGGCCCGCGCAGCTTGCGTGACGACGGCCAGACCGTGCGCCTCGATACCTGGGCCGATCAGGGTTACTGGCTGCTGTTGCCGCTGTTGTTGCTCGCCGCTTGCGCCGGCCGGCGCGGCTGGTTGTTCTGCCTGCCGCTGCTGTTTTGCTTGCCGCAGCCCAGCTACGCTTTCGACTTCGAAGACCTGTGGCTGCGTCCCGACCAACAGGGCCTGCATTTGCTCAAGCAAAAGCGCCCGGTCGAAGCCGCCCAACATTTCGAAGATCATCAGTGGCAAGGGGTGGCGTTGTACGAGGCCGGCGACTACAGTGGCGCCGCCCAGCGCTTCGCCGAAGGCAGCGATGCCCGCGCCCACTACAATCGTGGCAACGCCTTGGCGAAAAGCGGTGAGCTGGAAGCGGCAATCGACGCCTATGAACAGGCACTGGAACTGCAACCGGATTTGCGCCCGGCGCAGACCAACAAGGCGCTGGTGGAAAACCTGCTCAAGCAGAAGAACACGCCGCCGCCCGCCGAGCCGGACACCAAACCGAGCGAACAGCAAAGTCTGCCGGGCGACGAACCACCGCCAGCGACCGCGCCGCCACCGGCGGTAAAAAGTGAAACCCAGAGCGAGGCGCAACCGACCGAATCAGCCAGCGAACCGCCACCGACCACACCGCCGCAGCCTGGCCCCAACGAGGTGCCGGGCAGCGACGAAGAAGAACAAACGGACACCGTGCCGACGCTGCGCCCGAGTGAAGACAACCTCGAAGGCGAGCAACGTCAGGCACTGGAACAATGGCTGGGCAAGATCCCGGATGATCCGGGCGAATTGCTCCGACGCAAATTCTGGTACGAACAGCAACAACATCAGGATCAGGAAAACACTCGATGACCCGCTTCACCGCTCTCTTGCTGCCCCTGCTGCTCTGCACGGCCACCGCCCAGGCGGCCGAGCTGACCGCCAGTGTGGATCGCAGTCGCCTGAACTCCGGCGAGACGGTCGAACTCACCCTCGAAACCAGCGACGTCACCCAGTTCGGCAAACCCGACCTGACCGCGCTGGAAACGTTGTTCGAAGTGCGCGGCACGCGGCAGGTCAACCAGCTCAACACCCTCAATGGCGACAACCGCGCGACCACGCGCTGGATCATCACCCTGCTACCCAAAGAGAACGGCAGCGTGGTCATCCCGCCGCTGCAACTGGGCGATGTGCAGAGCCAGCCGATCACCGTGCAAGTGGTCGAAAGCGACACCCGCGAGAACAAGAACAGCCTCGATCCGGTGTTCATCGAGGCCAGCCTCGATCAGTCCAGCGTCTACGTGCAAGCGCAGGCGATCCTGACTTTACGCATCTACCATTCAGTGTCGCTGTACGACGACAGCAGCCTGACGCCGATGCAAATCGCCGATGCGCGCATCGAACAGCTTGGCGACACGCGTACCTACGAAAAAGACCTCAACGGTGTGCGCCATGGCGTGATCGAAATGCGCTATGCGATCTACCCGCAGCACAGCGGTTTGCTGACCATTGCGCCGCAGACCTTCAGCGCCACACTGGTCGACACGCAGCCGTCTCAGGACGCGAATGCGCAGGGGCCGAAACCGGGCAAGCTGATGCGCGTCAGTTCCGCCGAAATCCCCCTGACCGTCAAACCCAAACCCCTGACTTATCCGGTCGACGCGCCATGGCTGCCCGCGCGCAGCCTGAGCCTGAGCGAAAGCTGGAACCCGGAACCGGAACACACCCAGGTCGGCGATTCGATGACGCGCAGCCTGACCCTGAAAGTCGAAGGCCTGGCCAGCTCGCAACTGCCAGCGCTGCCCGCCACCGAGGTCAACGGCCTGCGCCGCTACCCCGACCAACCGGTGCTGAGCAACCAGAGCACCGACCGGGGCATCGTCGGCAGCCGTGAAGAACGCGAAGCGCTGGTGCCGAGCCGCAGCGGCGCCATCGAATTGCCGACGGTGGACGTGGTTTGGTGGAACACCTTCGAAGACCATCTGGAACACAGCAGCCTGCCCGCGCGCACGCTGCAAGTGGCCAACAACCCGAGCCTGCAAGTCGACACCCCGACCGGCAACCTGCAGCCGAGCATCGTCGATAACGACGTGTTGTGGTGGTGGAAACTCAGCACCCTGATCCTCGCCTGTACCACCCTCCTCGGCTTCGGCCTGTGGTGGCGCGCACGCTGGCAACCAGCGGTGCATCGCGCCGCCCAAACCGGCCCGAGCCCGCGCACGTTGATGGATGACATCAAACGTGCGAGCCAGGCGAATGACCCGCAGGCGACGCGGCAGGCACTGGATGCGTGGGCGCGGCAGCAGCCGGAGACACTGGCGGACATGGCAGCGCGGTTTGTGCCGTTGTCGGATGCGCTGGATGGGTTGAATGGTGCGCTGTACAGCGAGACGGGGCAGCATTGGCAGGGTGAGGATTTGTGGCGGGCGATTCGGACTATTCCGGCGGCGGAACGGGTGCAGGATCCGGTGGGTGATAGTGGATTGCCGCCGCTTTATCCAAAGTAAAAGCAAAAGATCGCAGCCTTCGGCAGTTCCTACAGAGGGTATGTGTAGACGCTGCCGAAGGCTGCGATCTTTCGATTTTGCTTTAGGGAAAAAAGGCTGAAGACAATCGGAATCAATAGTCGAATTTCGTTTTCACTTGTTCGCCTTCGCGATAGGAGAGAACAAATGCCTTCCAGGGCTCACCGCGAGCGACTGCATGCTCGTGTAATTTTTCTACAAGCGCATAGATTTTCGAATGGTTGAAATCAGTTTCAGCATCCCAGATTTCTGAGCCATTTTTTTCAACAGCGAGGTCTGCCTCCATATAGTTACCCCCCCATTCAACGCGGTATCGAAAGGCGTCATAACCGTGAACAATTCCGGCCTCAACCAGCTGAAAAATGGCTGCCACAAGTTCAAAATCTTCAGCAATCACTCTCTCTCCTCCGGAAATTGATTGTTCCAATCATCCCCTCTTCTAAGTGGATCCCTCAGGGACAGACCACGTTTTTATTTAAACGAGGTCTGTCCCAGTATCCTCAGTGATCAAACACAGAACGAATATGTTCCGTGAGTCCAATTAAATCCTCGTATGCCACTGGACCAAGTAAAGGTTCATGAATGGACAAATAGGCCGCTGCCGTCATGTTTGCTTGCAAAGCACATTCACCCACGCCCCACAACCTTGACGGTGCAATCATCCAGTTAATCCCAGGTAGCCCTTCTCGTGACCGGCCAACAAGCGACCATGGTAAAGACCCCTTGTAGCCTTCCACGGCGGCCTTTAACTTGTCGATATCAACCTTGCTAATACACTCAAACCTGAAAGCGATGAAGGGTGGCAGCGCAGAATGATCCTCCCGCTGCATTTCATTCGCGACCCTTACTTTTGGAAAACGCTGTTGATACTTTTGCCACTCCAATACGCCAATTTCAGCAATAACATTCAGGAGATGGCCTTCTTCATTTTCAACTGTCATAAATTAAAGACCTTTGATCCCTCGAGACAGACCGCGTTTATTTAAACGGGGTAAAACGGGGACAGAATACGTTTTTGGAACACTTTCTAAGCGTGGTCTGTCCCATTATCCTCCGGTATGAAGGAGGATACGCTTCGAGATGCTGCCACGAAGCGCAGGCAACGAAGTAATTCAAATGCGAAAAAACGGACGGCGAGTGCAGTCCATCGTTCCGGACATAAGGTCACGCTTTTGAAAAGACTTGGGTGAATTACTAATTGAATTTGGTCTTCACTTGCTCACCGTCGCGATAAGACATGACAAAAGATTTCCAGGGTTCGCCACGCTGCACGGCATTCGCCTTTAAATCTTTTGCCAAAAAATACACGTCGGAGACCAGAATCGGGGACAGACCACGTTTATTTAAACGTGGTCTGTCCTATTTATAGCTGCCTCGACCTAACACAACAGCGTACCGACTGTTCATCAAATCCTTATCGATTCTAATCTCAGCCCCTTTCTTCCGTTTCAGTGATGACCTATGGCAATTTCAGTATCACAACCTCGTCAGAACCATCCGGCAATTCGAGAAGCCACTTCCATTGCTCCAGAACTTTCCTCCACTCCTGCAACTTAAACCAGCTTTGCGGCTGCCCAGTCCAGTCATCGTTGACCAGAATATCGACCTGTACTCCCTCATCACTCATATTCAACAGGACATCGTTTCCCCCGTCAGTGATTGAAGCTTGCACGCCCGCCTCTACAGATGACATAGCTGCCAGCAGACGATCACAATCCTCCGGAACTTGTGCGATGGCATCAAGAACGCTGCACACATAAAGCTGATAGCGTTCAGCGTCTTCCTGATCAGAATTCACTTCAACGATCGCGTGAAACAACTGTCCTTGGGGATAGGTACCGCCGGCGGTTTGATAAAATTTCAGTTCCATAAATGCCTTGGAATTTACGACTACTCCTCAGTTCGTACGCTGAGGGTCTACATTTTCTATGTCAGTTGGACTAACACAACCTCATCTGACCCCTTGGGCATCTCCAAGAGGTACTTCCAACTTTCAAGAATTTTTTGCCATTCCTGCAAGGTGAACTTGCTTTCAGGCTGACCGATCCAGTCGTCATTGATCGATATGTCAACCTGCACACCCGTGGTATCAATATTCAATACAACGTCGTTTCCACCCGCACAAATTGATTGCTCTGTGCCATCCAGTACCGACGCCAGATACCCAAGCAGCCGGTCACAACTTGCGGGGGTTTGTGCGACGGCATCCAGCACACTGCAGACATAAAGCTCATAGCGTTGAGCCCCTTCCTGTCCAGGACTCACTTGCGCCATGTCATAAAAGACCTCACCCACAACAGGATGAGGACCGGCTGAATGATGAAAAAACTTCAGTTCCATGAATGCGTCCGATACGTAAGGTTCATAGACAGAAAAAACCGTTGTGCGCGGATCCCCTCGGAATAAAACCACACTGCCCGTTAATTCGCGCTTTTTCCATAATCAAACCCTTCAGGAATATCTGGCCAGACTGGTTTTACGAGCAGCGCATCCAGATCGTCAAAGATGTCCCTGAAAAAATTCGCGAGATCCATGAAGTTCATCCGTGAATGCACCAGCGCCGCCGTCAACATGACATCATCGCCACTCTCCCTGGCGGAGGCCATTTTAGACATACTGAAAAGAGCAATCTCGAGCCTTTCCGCCAACTCGGACTCCCAGTTCAGTTTGTAATCAGCCTCCCAGCTATCGCCATCAAAATCACCGGTCTTTTCTTTTACCAATTGGATGATAAGGTTTTTAACCGACTCGAAATCATTCATCTCAACGTTCTCTTTTTGCACACGGGTATTTTTAGATAGAACCGGGACAACGCCCGGTTCAAACGTTATCTGCCTCCGTTTAACCCGCATGAACCGAACGTAAAAGCCAACGTTATAAAAGGACTTCAATCAAGCGGCGCCCAATACCCACGAAAAGGAGGATCGGGCGCAACCAAACGCCAGACCACTGCGCTGTCGGTGCATTTGTACCAACACTCATCAAACCCCGGACCGGCGAAGCTGTCTGTTACCGGAACGCGTTCCGCAGCCCCACTACTTGATGATTGATCCAAACCACAAAACGATCATATTCGCCCAGCGAATAGAACTGCTCGATTACACACCATTCGCAACCCACCGTGCGTACTCCCACCTGACACGAATATTTTTTGAAGCTTGTCGGACAACCACCAAGTGCTCGGCTATCTGAAGACAGAACCGGGACAGAACCTCCCTCCACGCCAGATTCACACCGCCTAAGGCCCTTCGGAAATGATGTCCAACTCGTCCCACAGCATTGAAAGCCCCAGGCTTTTCATGTAAGTACCAAAATCCATAAAAGGTTCAACGCCAACTTTCTCAATTGCAAACCAGATGGCGTCACACTCTGGACATATAAATAGCTCAGTCCCGGTAGCCCTGATACTGGCACCGACAATGTGGTCCTGCTCGCACCTCGGGCAAAGTATCTTCACTGTCCGTATTCTCCGGGCGGAAAGCCTGCCAACCCACTATCAATCATTTCTTCACCTGATAAAACGTAACCACCGGGCCGTAATTCTCATCGGAGTTCGACACCTCGACACTGAATAACTTGTCCGGGAATTTTTCCTTCAGCACCATGCGCCAGGCAAACCCAATGACCTCGCACAACTGAAGAAATATGGCGGTCGACACGCCATCTCCGTATTGACCAAAAACATCGTAGAGCTTCACATAATTCAACAACCGTTCAGCCTCTGCCATGTCGTGAGAGGCTAGGCTCAAGCAGCGCGCCAACGTTTCTACTGAAAAATTTCGCTCTAGAAAAACGCCCCTTGAGACACGACGAACGTCGGGAAGAACAACGTCGAAAACACCAGCATCTGTTCCGGGTGGCATTGATCATTGATATACGAATGCATATCCAACCCCTCCTGATTCGACCACTGTTTCTTCCAGGCATCATATTTTTCAGTGTCGGTAACCGGGGGAATAGAGTTGATCAGTTGCACTGCGTTTGCTCCATGCGGTCGAGGCAATATCAATATGATGGCCAGATACTAGATAGCCGCCATTTGGGCGTCAATGAAGGGATTCATCGATATGCCCTGTTGTACCCTGACCCGACAAGCCCCACTCGCGCAATAATCTGTAAACTCTCCCCTCTTTCGCCGCCCTTCATTTCCTCGCGGCCATCACCTCTTTAATTGTTGCGGAGTCCACCTTGCGTCTGTTCCACACCTCCGACTGGCACCTTGGGCAAAACCTGCACGGCCAGGAGCGCGATTTCGAGCACGCCTGTTTTCTCGAATGGCTGCTGCGCCAATTGCAACTGGCGCAGCCGGATGTGCTGCTGATTGCCGGGGACATCTTTGACACGGTCAACCCGCCGGTCAAAGCCCAGGAACGCCTCTACGATTTCATCGTCAGCGCTCACGAGCAGCAACCGTTGCTGACCATTGTGATGATCGCCGGCAACCACGATTCCGGCTCGCGGATCGAACTGCCCGCGCCGCTGATGCGCCGTTTGCGCACGCATGCGTTGGGCCGGGTGTTGTGGCTGGATGACGGGCAACTGGATGCCGAACGCCTGCTGCTGCCGTTGCCGGATAAAACCGGCGAAGTCGCCGCGTGGTGCCTGGCGCTGCCGTTCCTGCGCCCAGCAGAGGTGACGGGCGCGCATCTGGGCGACAACTATTTGCGTGGCATCGGTCAGGTGCACGAATGGCTGATCGAGGCTGCCAACGCCAAGCGCCAACCCGGTCAGGCGCTGATCGCCATCAGCCATGCACATATGGCCGGCGGTTCGGTGTCAGAAGACTCCGAGCGCAGCCTGATCATCGGTAACGCTGAAGCCCTGCCCGCCAGCCTGTTCGGGCCGAGCATCAGTTATGTCGCCCTCGGCCATTTGCACAAGCCGCAGAAGGTCAACGGTGAAGAGCGCATCCGCTATAGCGGTTCGCCGATTCCGTTGTCGTTCTCGGAGATCGGCTATCAGCACCAGATTCTCGACGTCACCCTCGACGGCGAAACCCTGGTCAGCGTCGAGCCGAAACTGATCCCGCGTTCGGTCAATCTGCAGCGCATCGGCCCGGCACCGCTGGCCGAGATTCTTCTGCAACTGGCGGACCTGCCGAACGTCGATCTGCTCGCCGAAACCCAACGCCAGCCGTGGCTGGAAGTGCGCGTAACCCTCGACGAGCCACAGCCGGATCTGCGCCATCAAGTCGAAAGCGCCCTGCAAGGCAAAGCTGTGCGCCTGGTGCGCATCGCCGCCGAATATGCCGGCAACCGTGGCGCGGATGGCAGCGAGGACGGCACCGCGCTGATCGAACTCGACCAGCTCACTCCGCAGGAACTGTTCAGCCGCGCTTGGCTCGACAACTATGGCAGCGAGGTCGACGAGCAAACGCTGAAGGACTTCGCCGAACTGCTGCAAGACGTACAACTGGAGGGCGAGCAGCCATGAAGATTCTCGCCATTCGCCTGAAGAACCTCGCCTCGCTGGCCGGGCCGTTCGAGATTGATTTCACCGCTGAACCATTGGCCAGTGCCGGTTTGTTTGCGATTACCGGCCCGACCGGCGCGGGTAAAAGTACTTTGCTCGACGCCTTGTGCCTGGCGCTGTTCGGCGCGGTGCCGCGCCTGAACAACACCGGCCGTGACGCCAAAGTCCCCGATGCCGACGGCGAAATTGCCACCGGCGACCCGCGCACCTTGCTGCGTCGCGGTACCGGCGAAGGTTATGCCGAAGTGGATTTCGTCGGTGTCGATGGCCGTCGCTATCGGGCACGTTGGGAAGCTAATCGCGCCCGCGAGAAGGCCGGCGGCAAGCTGCAGGCCAGCCGGCAGAGCCTGCGCGACATCGATCAGGATCAACTGCTCGCCAGTCAGAAAGGCGAATACAAAACTCAGCTGGAAGCTGCACTCGGCCTGAACTTCGAACAGTTCACTCGCGCCGTGCTGCTGGCGCAGAGCGAGTTCAGCGCGTTCCTCAAGGCCGACGACAACGACCGCAGCGAACTGTTGGAAAAACTCACCGACACCGCGCTGTACACCCGTCTCGGCCGCCGCGCCTTCGACAAGACTAAAGAAGCCCGCGAAGCGCATAAGCTGTTGCAGGATCAGGCGACCGGCGTGACCCCGTTGGCGCCCGAAGCGCGGGCCGAGTTGGATGAGCGCTTCAATGCCGCGCAACAGCAAATGAAGTTGCAGCAGGCGCAGCTCAAGCAGCTTGAGCAACAGCACGGCTGGCTCAAGGATTTGCGTGTGTTGCAGGACGCGCAGCAAGCGGCCGCCGAGCAATTGCACAGCGCGCAACAGCATTCGGAAAGTCTGGCCGGCGAGCGGGTGAAACTGACGCGACTGGAGCAGCTCGGCCCGCAGCGGCATCAGTTCGCGCGCAAAAGCGAACTCGATGCCCTGCTGACGCCACTGGCCGCGCAAATTGCCGCGCACACCCGGCAACATGCCGAACTGACTGAGCGCCAGACGCAACTGGAGCAGAATCTCGAAGCAGCGAAAGTCGCTCTGAGCGAAGCGCAACAACGGCAAAGTGAAAACGCGCCGCTATTGCGTCAGGCCTTCGAAGAGCAAAGCACCCTCGCCCGTCTGGCCAAGGATGTCGCGCAAAGTACCGAAGCCAGGCTCAATGCGCAGCAGGCTTGCACCGAGGGCCAGAATGCCATTCAAGCCTTGCTGGATAAACAGACCCAAGTCGCCGAACGCCTGCAACGCATCGCCGCTGAGCTGGAGCAAAGTACCCATCTGGCACCACTGAGTGATGCGTGGAATGCCTACCGCGATCGCCTGCAACAGTTGATGTTGATCGGCAATCGCTTGAACAAGGGCCAGACCGAACTGGCGAGCCTCGAAGAAAACGCCACGCGCAGCGCCGCAGAGCTGACCACGCAAAAGCAGCAACTGGAAGTGCTATTCAAGGAGGCCGGCGCCGAACCCGATGCCGTCGCCGAACAGATCGGCATTCTCGGTACGCTGCTGCAGGACAACCGCAAGCAACTGCGCGCCTTCGAAGATTTATCACGCCTGTGGGCCACGCAGCAGGATCTGGAAAAGCGCAGCGCCGAGTTGCAACAGCGCCAGCTCAGCGCCCAGCAGGAACGCGAACGTCTGACTCAGGACGGCGTGAAAACCAAAGCCGAGCTGACCGTCGCCGAGCAAACTCTCAACGTCACTCGCGAACTGCTTGAACGCCAGCGTCTGGCGCGCAGTGCCAGTGTCGAAGAATTGCGCGCGCAGTTGCAGGACGATCAGCCGTGCCCGGTCTGCGGCAGCAACGAGCATCCCTATCATCAGCCCGAAGCGCTGCTGCAAAGTCTTGGTCGTCATGATGAAAGCGAGCAGGCCAACGCCCAGCAAGTGGTCGATCAGCTCAAGGAAAAACTCACTGAACTGCGCGCCGAAGTCGTTGGCGTCATTGCTCAGCAGAAAGAACTGCTGCAACAGCAGGAACAACTGGCCGCCCAGCAGCAAGCGTTGGCGCCGAGCCTCGACGCGCATCCGCTGTCCACGCAGTTGTTCAATCAGGACGCCGACAAACGCGATGCCTGGCTCGCCCGGCAAAACGAGCAACTGAACCAGAGCATCACTCAGGACGAACAACGCCAGAACGCCCTGCTCACCTTGCAACAGGATGCCGCGCGGCTGACCCAGCAATTGCGTCAGGCCGAAACCGCGCACCAGCAAGCCGCGCAGCACCTGAGCAATCAGCAGCGCGAGCTGAGCAGCGACCGTCAGCGTCTCGACGAAGAACTCAGCACGTTCGGCAGTTTGTTGCCGGCCGACACCCTGGAAGCCTTGCGCCAGGAACCAGCCGCGACCTTCATGCAGCTTGACCGGCAGATCGCCGAGCGCCTGGCGCAAGTCGAGCAGCAGAAAGAAGAACAGGCCGAGCAGCAACAGCGCCAACAGACGCTGGAGAAAGAACAGGATCGCCAGCAGACCCGCGCACAGCAGTTGCTCAGCGCCGAACAGCAATTCACGGCACTCACCGAGCAACAGCAAACCTGCCAGCAAAAACTCGCCCAGTTGCTTGGCGAGCACAGCAGCGCCGAGCACTGGCAGCAGCAGCTTGAGCAAGCGGTCGAACAGGCGCGCAATGCCGAAACCGCTACCGCGCAGGAACTGCAGAATGTGCGCACGCAACTCGTGCAGATCGCCGCCGAACTCAGGGCGCAGCAAGAGCGTTTGCAGGCACTGGAAAACGAAGAGCAGGACCTGGCCGGCAAGATTGCCGACTGGCGCGCCCGCCACCCGGAGCTGGATGACGGTGGCCTCGAAGATCTGTTGCGAGTCGATGACGGGCAAGTCGCCGAACTGCGCCAGCGCTTGCAGCACAACGAAAAAGCCATCGAACAGGCCAAGGTGTTGTTGCAGGAGCGTGATCGCTTGTTGCTCGATCATCAGGCGCAGCACAACGGCAATCTCGATGCCGAACAACTGGCCAGCGCCCTCGCCGACCTGCAGAACCAGTTCACCGTCAGCGAACAGCAATGCGCCGAACTGCGTGCCGAACAGGTCGAAGACCAGCGCCGGCAAAACGCCAATCAGGCGCTGGCGCAGCAGATCGCCTCGGCCTATGCCGAGTATCAGCGCTGGGCGCGATTGAGTGCCTTGATCGGTTCTGCGACCGGCGACACCTTCCGCAAGATCGCCCAGGCCTACAACCTCGACTTGCTGGTGCATCACGCCAACGTGCAACTGCGCCAACTGGTCAAACGCTATCGCCTGAAACGCGGCGGCAGCATGCTTGGCCTGCTGGTGATGGACACCGAAATGGGTGACGAACTGCGTTCGGTGCATTCGTTGTCTGGCGGCGAAACTTTCCTCGTATCGTTGGCGCTGGCGTTGGGTCTGGCATCGATGGCGTCGAGCACGCTGAAAATCGAATCGCTGTTTATCGACGAAGGCTTTGGCAGCCTCGACCCGGAGTCGCTGCAACTGGCCATGGATGCGCTGGACGGTTTGCAGGCGCAGGGCCGCAAAGTTGCGGTGATTTCCCACGTGCAGGAAATGCACGAGCGGATTCCGGTGCAGATTCAGGTACAGCGTCAAGGCAACGGTTTGAGCACACTGGAGGTGAAATGAACACGCTGTACTCCTTCCGCCGCTGCCCTTACGCGATGCGGGCGCGGATGGCATTGCGTTATTCGGGTGTGCCGGTGGACATCATCGAAGTCAGCCTCAAGGCCAAGCCGGCCGAGATGCTGGCGATCTCGCCCAAGGGCACTGTGCCGGTGCTGGATGCCGGTGGGCAGGTGATAGACGAGAGTCTGGAGATCATGCGCTGGGCGTTGGCGCAGAATGATCCGCAGGATTGGTTGCTTGATGGCGACTCGCGGATTGCTGAATTGATCGAAGCAAATGATCAAGGGTTCAAAGTGCATTTGAATCGCTACAAGTACGCCGAACGTTACCCGGAGCAACCGATGGAGATTTATCGGGCTGAGGGGGCGCTGTACTTGCAGAGGCTGGAGGAGCTGCTGACCGATCGCGATTACTTGCTGGCTGATCATCCGAGCCTGGCGGATATCGCCCTGCTGCCCTTCGTTCGGCAGTTTGCCCATGTTGATCGTGAGTGGTTTGCGCAGACGCCTTATGTTCGCTTACAGGCCTGGTTGCTGCGCTTCCTCGAATCCGACCTGTTCACCTCGATCATGAAGAAATAACCCTTACCTTCCTGCTTTGATCGTTCCCCACGCTCTGCGTGGGAATGCCTCAAGGGACGCTCTGCGTTCCAATCGGACGCGGAGCGTCCGGGGCTGCATTCCCACGCGGAGCGTGGGAACGATCAACTCCTACAGGGTCAAGCCAGCGCTTGGCACATGCCCAGTGCCATGCAATCTATCTCGAACGGCCCGAGAAAATCAGCCGAGACTTTTACCGGTGGATTGCCGGCCATCAGCCCCAGGGTATTCGCCCGTTCGATGTTGTGCGCGATGGTGTGATTGGCCTCTATGGCGCGGGCCAATGCACCCACCGAGCCTTGGCCGATTCCCAATAATGAAGCGCCGTTGGTGAAGAACGCTAAACCGGTGACAACCCAAAGTCTGTAGCCTTTCATGCTCCGCCAACTCCTGCGAGCTCAGCCCGGTCGACCATCACGCTTTGCGAGCGAACTTCGAACTGCACGCCGGGGTGGGCGACTTGAATCGGCGCTTCAAAACTGTGTTCCATCTGCGAGGCGATGCTGACGACCAACACCACGGCCAGGTAAAGACCGATGGCCAGATAGGCGCCGCGTTTGGCTGAATGAAGGATTGCGCTGGCCATGGTGTTCTCCCGTGGGCATGTTTCGATGCCCACAGAATCAATCAAAAAAGCCGTGGCAACCACTCAGGGTTTGCCATAGTAAACATCAGCTTCGTTGATTATTTAGCCAGTCTATTTACGTGTTGAAGAAAACCTATCAGGCCCATTTTTCGATTCGCCCACACACAAAAGCTGCCGAAGGCTGCGATCTGTTGAGTTTGCTGTACGGATCGTTCCCACGCTCTGCGTGGGAATGTAGCCCGTGACGCTCCGCGTCACTGGACGCAGAGCGTCCCTAAAGGCATTCCCACGCAGAGCGTGGGAACGATCAACAAATTCAACAGATCGCAGCCTTCGGCAGCTGTGGTCGAGGCGAAGATTTCAGTGTTGGGCTTTGTGATCCAGCGCAGCGTAGAAGTTGGCGCTCTGTTGCAGGTATTTCTGGGTGTAGCTCTGGGTGTGGGATTTTTTGCTGTTGATTTCAACGTTGGCACTGGCTGGCAGTACAACGGTAGCGGAGATGGCGGAAGCGGCAATCACGGAGAAGAGATTGAAGTTCATGGCGGTAACCCTCGTGTTCGGTTGGCTTGTTTGCCCGGTTGGGCCGTGAAGCAAACTTAACGCTCGAGGGTTGATCGCTTGAAATGCTTTGTAGCATTACCCGATATCAGCGCGATTAATACAAAGAGGCAGGCCCCGTAAACCGGGGCCTGTGGCTTATTGTCGCACTAGAAACTTGAGGTCGCTCGGCGCGTCCATCGGCAGTTTCTGCACGGTTTTGCCGAGCAGACCGGTCTTGCCATCGCGCTCGACGACGACAATTTCGTTGCTCTTCTGGTTGGCAATCAGCAGGAACTTACCGCTCGGATCAAGGCTGAACTCGCGCGGGTGATCACCTTCCACCGAGCGCTTTTGCAGTTCCTTGAGCTGGCCACTCACCGGATCAATCGCAAAGACCAGCAGTTGATTGGCGGTGCCACGGTTGCTGACGTAGAGGAACTTGCCATCCGCCGAGGCGTGCAGCGCCGCCGCAGCCTTGTCCGAAGTCGGCTGGCCGGCGGCCAGATCGACCAGTTGCGTCTGGGTCAGCACGCCGTCGTGGTAGTCGAACACCGCGACCTGCGCGCTCATTTCCATGGTCAGCCAGGCGTGTTTACCGTCAGCACTGAACAGCAAATGACGCGGGCCGCTGCCGGCAGGCAATGCCACGGATGCGGTTTTCGCTGGGGTCAACGGCAGCTCCGGGTTGGCCTTGGGATCGAATTGGTAGATGAAGACTTTGTCTGCGCCCAAGTCATTGGAGAACACGTAGCGTCCGTCCGGCGAAGAGACCGTCGAGTGCACGTGGTTCGAAGCCTGACGCTCGGGATTGACCCGGCTGGCCGGGTGCGCGCTCATCTGCACCACAGGTTTGAGTTTGCCGTCAGCACCCACCGGCAGTACCGCCAACGTTCCACCCGGGTCTTCCACCACCGAGTAGTTGCTGACGAACAGATGGCTGGCATCGCCACTGAGGCTCGAATGAGTCGGCTCGTTGCCCAGGCTCTGCACCTGATTGATCAGGCTCAGGGCGTGAGTCTTCGGGTCGATCGAATAGCTGCTGACACGCCCGACCGGGTCTTTCTGGCCGGGGCCGTTTTCATTAACCACGAACAAGCGATGCTGGTCTTTGGACAGGGTCAGCCACGACGGTTTTTCGCTCTTCACCACTTGCAGCGGTTTGGCGGCGATCTGGCCGGTGGCGCTGTCGAAGTTCATGCGATAGATGCCCTGGCTGGTGCCAGCGGTGTAGGAGCCGACCAGCAACTGGAAGCTTTCGGCGGACGCCGTGGACAGGCCCATGGCACCGACGCTGCCGGCCATCAGCAGCGGCCAGAATTTACGCATTTTCATTAGTGTCATCCTCGTCGTCGCTGCTGCTGACTACATCGCCAAGGCAGACCAAGCGGTGTTCGCCAGTGGTTTTGGTGTCGCTGGCATAACCAATGACCAGCCAGCTCTGCAGGTCTTCGTCAAACGTTGCCGCTGCAACCTGCGCCGGGGTGAATTCCCAATGCTTGGCCGCGCGGCCATCGATGCATTCGATGTGCAGATTGTCGTCTTCGTCGAGGGCGAATTCGAAGGCGTGCAAGCCGTCGATTTCGACCATGCCGCAGTGTTCGAGGGCGTTGAGAAGGGTTTGGGCAGTCATGGCAGTAAAGTCTTTCAGGGGGAAACCGGCAATGATAGCTCATTGTGGACTCAATCCCTGTGGGAGCGAGCTTGCTCCCACAGGGGATATTGGCTGTCAGTTACAACGCGTCGCGTGAGGGCTTGCCGTCGACGAGGCGCTGGATGCGCAGCGGGTTGGCGTTCTTCAGCGGCTCGGGCAGCAAGCTGTCCGGGTAATTCTGGAAGCACACCGGACGCAGGAAACGGTCGATGGCCAGCGTGCCCACCGACGTGCCACGGGCATCGGACGTCGCCGGATACGGCCCGCCATGCACCATCGAATCGCACACCTCGACACCCGTCGGATAACCGTTAAGCAGGATCCGCCCGACCTTCTGTTCCAGCAACGGCGTCAGCTCAGGGAAACGTTCAAAGTCCGCCTGCTCGCCAATGATCGTCGCGGTCAGTTGCCCGTGCAGGCCATGCAGCGCAGCGCTGAGTTGCGCCTTGTCCGCCACTTCGACAATCACCGTGGTCGGGCCGAACACTTCTTCCTGCAGCACTTCATCGCCATCGATCAACAGGCTCACATCGGCCTTGAACAATTGCGGCTGCGCCTGATTACCCTGCTGCGGATTGCCGGCCAGATGCTCGATGCCAGGATGCGCCAGCAGTTTCTGCAAGCCATTACCGTAGCTGCCGAGGGTGCCGGCGTTGAGCATGGTTTGCGCCGGTTGATCACCGATCAAACCCGCAACCTGCTGCACGAACGCGCTGAACTCTGGCGAGCGGATGCCGATGACCAGGCCCGGATTGGTGCAGAACTGACCGCAGCCCTGCACCACTGAAGCAGTCAAGTCGCGGGCAACCGTTTCCGAACGCTCGGCAAGTGCCTGCGGCAGGACGATCACCGGGTTGATGCTCGACATCTCGGCAAACACCGGGATCGGTTGCGGGCGTGCGGCGGCCATGTCACACAGTGCGCGTCCGCCTCTGAGCGAACCGGTGAAACCGACCGCCTGAATCGCCGGGTGCTTGACCAGCCATTCACCGACGCCACCGCCGTAGATCATGTTGAACACACCGGCAGGCATCGCGGTTTTTTCCGCTGCACGAATCACCGCGTCAGCGACCAGCTCAGCCGTGGCCATGTGACCGCTGTGGGCCTTGAACACCACTGGGCAACCGGCGGCCAGCGCCGCTGCGGTGTCGCCGCCGGCCGTGGAAAACGCCAGTGGAAAGTTGCTTGCGCCGAACACCGCGACAGGACCGAGGCCGATGCGGTATTGGCGCAGATCAGGACGTGGCAATGGCTGGCGATCCGGCAACGGCAGATCAATCCGCGCACCGTAGAAATCCCCCCGACGCAGAACCTTGGCGAACAGACGCATCTGCCCGCTGGTGCGTCCGCGCTCGCCCTGAATGCGTCCGGCGGGCAACGCCGTTTCGCGGCAGACCACGGCGACGAAATCATCACCGAGGGCATCCAGTTCATCGGCAATTGCGTCGAGAAACTGCGCGCGGCGTTCGGCGCTGAGGCTGCGATAAGCCGGGTACGCGGCAGCGCCAGCTTTGGCCGCTGCGTCGACTTCCTCAACCGTGGCCTGAATGAAATCGTGCGGCAACTGTTCGCCCGTCGTCGCATCGACGGAGTGCAGTTTGACGTCGCCAGCGGCGCTGCGCTGACCACCAATGTAGTTGTGACCGAGAATCTGAGTCATGGGATCTCCTTAAAGGGTGCCGATGCTGTCCGGTTCAAATGCCGCTGGAACCGGGACGATGCCGTTGACCAGCGGGGCGCCGAATTCGGCCTGGCTGATTTCGAAGACGTCGCCCGGCTGGGTGCGGATGCCATCGGCGAACGACAGGGTCGCGGTGCCGAAGAAATGAATGTGCACATCCCCCGGACGCAGGAACTGGCTGTACTTGAAATGGTGGTATTCGAGGTTGGCGAGGCTGTGGCACATGTTCGCCTCGCCGCTGAGAAACTCGTTCTGCCAGAGCACTTCACCGTCACGCAGGATGCGACTGGTGCCTGCCAGATGTTGAGGCAGTTCACCGGTGCGAAGTTCCGGGCCGTAACTGCAACTGCGCAATTTCGAGTGCGCGAGGTACAGGTAATTCTTGCGCTCCATGATGTGATCGGAGAACTCGTTGCCCACCGCAAAGCCCAGGCGATAAGGCTTGCCGTCGTTGCCAATGAGGTAGAGGCCGGCCATCTCTGGTTCTTCGCCAGCGTCTTCAGCAAACGGCGGCACCGGGAACGGCTGACCCGGGCGAACGACGATACTGCCGTCGCCCTTGTAGAACCATTCTGGTTGCACACCGGCCTGCCCCGCCGCCGGTTTGCCGCCCTCCACACCCCATTTGAAGATGCGCATGGTGTCGGTCATCGCCGCTTCGTCGCCGGCCTGCTGGTGCATTTTGTCCCGCGCCGAGGCGCTGCCCAGGTGGGTCAGGCCGGTGCCGCTGATCAGCATGTGCGCCGGGTCCGGATGATCGAGAGGCGGCAGGATGCGCAGTTGCGCGAGCAGTTCGGCGTAGTCGTGGCTGATGCCGAGGCCGAGGGTCTGCACTTGCTGTTCCAGGGTGTTGCCGGCTTCGATGGCGGCGAGCGCCAGATCGCGCACGCTGCGCGCGTCTAGCACTTCGCGCACCAGATCGTTGTCGACCACGCCGACGCGGCGTTCGCGGTTGCTTAATTCGAATTGAACCAGATGCATGATTTTCTCCTATTCCCTCTAAAAACACCGCCGTTCCACTGTGGGAGCGAGCTTGCTCGCGAAAGCGGTGTATCAGTCACTCACAATGTTGAATGTGATGGCCTCTTCGCGAGCAAGCTCGCTCCCACAAGGGATTTGCGTGAATTCCAGCAGTTAGGTGCGGGTGGCGCCACGGGCGCTGGCGGCGAATTGGTCGACTGGCAGGACGTGTTTGCGTTCCAGCACGCGGTAAACCACGCCCGTCAGGATCAAACCGAACACCATCACTCCAGAGAGGAAATACAATCCCGAAGCCAAATTGCCGGTGTACTCCTTCAACGCCCCAATCACGAACGGCCCGATGTACCCGCCCAGGTTCCCTACCGAGTTGATCAACGCGATCCCCGCCGCCGCACTCGCGCCGGCAAAGAAGCGCCCCGGCAAGGTCCAGAACACCGCCGTGCAGGAAAACAGCGCAAACGCCACCAGACACAACGCCGCCAATTGCGCCACGGGCAGCGACAGCCACGCACTCAGGAACAGGCCAATCGCGCCCAGCACATACAGAACAGCCAGATGCCCGTAACGATCATTCAAACGATCGGAACTGCGCGGCACGATCAGCAAGCCGATGATCCCGAAGATATACGGCACCGACGACACGAAACCGGTGACCAGATCGCTGCCGCCAAACTGTTTGATCAGCGTCGGCAGCCACAGACCGAGGCCATAAATGCTCAACGTCACCGGCAGATAAAACAGCGCCAGCAACAACACACGTTTGTCTTTCAGCGCATGCAGCTGATTGCCGTGGCGGGTCTGGCCGTACTCCTGCAGATCCTTTTTCAGCTCACCGGTCAGCCAGTCTTTCTCGGCTTGATCCATCCATTTCACTTGTTGCGGGCCGTCCGGCAACCAGCGCAGCACTGGCCAGGTCAGGAGGATCGCCGGGGTGCCGATGACGATGAACAGCCACTGCCAGCCATGCAGGCCAAGGACGCCGTCCATGCCGAGCAAGCCGCCGGACACCGGGCCGGTGATCATCATCGCGATCGGCTGGGAGAGGATGAACAGGCCAAGGATCTTGCCGCGATGGCGCACCGGGAACCATTGGGTGATGTAGTAGAGAACGCCGGGGAAGAACCCCGCCTCGGCCGCGCCGAGCAGAAAGCGCATCACGTAGAAACTGTGCGGGCCCTGAACGAAGGCCATGCCGATGGTGATCGCGCCCCAGGTGATCATGATCCGCGCGAACCAGCGCCGTGCGCCGAAGCGTTCGAGCATCAGGTTGCTGGGGATTTCGAGAAGGAAGTAGCCAATGAAGAACAGCCCGGCGCCGAGGCCGTAGGCGGCGTCGCCGATACCGATGTCGGCGCCCATGTGCAGCTTGGCGAAGCCGACGGCGGAGCGATCCACATAGGCGATCAGGTACAGCAGGATCAGGAAGG
>Ga0157373_10000964_pt1 | contig 22350 bp, 17 predicted proteins | sample C65metaG_FD_113460 | JGI IMG/M metagenome (GOLD analysis project Ga0157373, IMG submission 113460) | Corn rhizosphere microbial communities from Kellogg Biological Station, Michigan, USA - C6-5 metaG | ecosystem: Host-associated > Plants > Roots > Rhizosphere > Soil | place: USA: Michigan... | reverse complement strand
CTGTTCGATGACCTGGGTTACCGAGTCTTCGACGGTCTTGGCCGAGGCCCCGGTGTAGGTGGCAGAAATTTTCACCGTGGGTGGTGCAATATCCGGGTACTGCTCCAACGGCAACTGGCTGATGGACAGGCTGCCACCGAGCATGATCACGATGGCAATGACCCAGGCGAAAATCGGTCGATCAATAAAAAAGTGCGCCACGCTCAACCCTCCTTCGCGGGGGTGCGGGGTGTGGCCGCCTGAGCATTGGCTTCCTGCACTTGGACCGCGGCACCGGCACGGACTTTTTGTCCGCCTTCGACAATCAACTGGTCACCCGCCTTGAGGCCTGCCGTGACCCACCATTGATTGCCCACCGCGCGATCAATGCTCAGCTGACGTTGTTCCACCTTGCCGTCGACCACCAGTAGCGCCGTGGTCACACCGCTGGCGCTGCGGGTCACTGCTTTTTGCGGAACCAGAATGGCCTGGTCATTGCGGGCCTGCTCCAGCACCGCGCGGACATACATGCCCGGTAGCAGCAGGTGGTCTGGATTGGCGAACTCCGCGCGCAGGGTGACGGTGCCCGTCCCCTCGTTGACACTGACGCCGCTGACCTTGAGCCGCCCTTGCTGGTTGTAAGTGCTGCCATCGTCCAGCTTCAGGCTGACCCGCGCCTGGCCGTCACCGTTGGACTGCAACACGCCGCTGGCCAGGTCCCGCTTGAGCCGCAGCAATTGCGTGGTCGATTGGGTAACGTCCACATAGATCGGATCGAGTTGCTGCACCGTGGTCAATGCACTGTCCTGATTGGCCACCACCAGCGCGCCAGGGGTCACGGTGGACGTTTCGATGCGCCCGCTGACCGGCGAGGTGATACGTGTGTACGCCAGGTTGATCCGGGCAGTTTCGACTTCCGCCTCGGCGACTTGCACATCGGCGGCAGCCGTCAGCAAGGTCGCCTGGGCGTCCTCGTTATCCTGCTGGCTGATGGCATTGATCTTCACCAGTTCCGCGTCGCGCCTGGCGGTGCTCTGCGCCGATTTAAGCGTGGCGCGAGCCTTGGCCAGGCTCGCCTGGGACTGCGCCAGCGCGGCGGTATAGGACGCCGCATCCAATTGGTACAGGGCCTGCCCGACCTTGACATCCGCGCCCTCGACAAACAGTCGCCGCTGGACGATGCCGCCCACCTGCGGACGGATCTGCGCCACCATGAACGCCTGGGTGCGCCCGGCCAACTCAGTGGTCAGCACTTTGCTCTGTGGTTTTACGCTGACCACCGAGACTTTGCGGGTGACCGCTTCAGGCGCCGGCTCGCCACCGGAGCAGCCACCCAACATGACCAGAATGATCAACGACAGGAAAACCGCGGCGGTTACCAGGAATTTGGCGATTATTTTCGTGGACATAGCTGCCTCTGCAAGACGGAATGGCTTGAGTCAGCGCCATCCTGCGAGGCAAATGTGCAGGAAAATTGAAGATTGCCCGACCGGGTTGAATCTTTCCGTCGCCAGGGCCTAAATGGTCCATCCATTCTTAACGGCCCACCTGCATGAAGTTGAGTATCTCCACCAAGCTGTTTATCGCGGTACTGGCCGGTGTGCTGCTGGTCATCCTGAGCATGGGCTTGGCGACGAGCTGGAGTTTTGGGCGCGGCTTTCTCGGGTATCTCAATGAGCAGGCGCTGGACCGCATGGCACCCGTGCTGCCACGCCTGGCCAGTGCCTATGCGCGTGAGGGAAATTGGGAGTTCCTGCGCAACCAGCCGGACCGCTGGTTTGACATTATGCGGCCCGAACTCGGCGAAGATCCGGCGAAGAACGACTTGCGTACCCCCATGGCCTCGGACCTGACGGGCGCGCTGTTTCGCATTGCATTGCTGGATAAACACAAAAAACGCGTGAACGGCTACCCGGATATCGGCAACGACGCCTTGTTGCGCCCGATCGTGGTGGCCGATGAAACCGTCGGCTGGCTGGCCGTGACCCCGTTCCAGAGCGTGACCGAGGCCGGCGGTGAACGGTTCCAGCAATACCAGTTACGCACCAGCCTGGTGATGGGCGCCTTTTCGCTGCTGCTGGCGATGCTGATTGCCTGGTGGATCGCCCGCACGTTGTTAGAGCCGGTCAAACGGGTGGCCGCAGCGACCCATCGCCTGGCCAGCGGCGACTACAGCGGCCGCGTGGCGGTGGCCTCCAATGACGAAGTGGGCCAATTGGCCCGGGACTTCAATCAGCTCGCCTATACCCTGGAGCGCAATGAACAGATGCGTCGTGAGTTCATGGCCGATGTGTCCCACGAATTGCGCACCCCGCTGTCGGTGTTGCGCGGCGAGCTGGAGGCCATCGAGGATGGCGTGCGCACCCTGGACCAAGGCTCGATGAAATCCTTGCAAGGTGAGGTCGGCATGCTCAGCAAGCTGGTGGATGATCTGTATGAACTGTCCCTGGCGGATGTGGGCGCACTGACCTATCGCAAGAGCGCTTGCGCACTGGAGCCGCTGCTGCGCAACAGTGTGGCGATGTTCCAGGAGCGCTTGCACGCCCAGCACCTGCGCATCGAACTGGACTTGCCATCCCAACCCCTGGAACTGCTGGCCGACGCCAATCGCTTACAGCAATTGTTTTCCAACCTGCTGGAAAACGCCGTGCGCTACACCGACCCGCAGGGGCTCATACGCATCCGCGCCGGCCTGGATCGCACCCACGTGTGCATTGACGTTCTAGACTCCGGCCCAGGCGTTTCAGCCGAACAACTGCCGCGCCTGTTCGAGCGTTTCTATCGCGGTGAATCGTCGCGCAACCGCGCCAGTGGCGGGGCCGGCCTGGGGCTGGCGATTTGTCACAGCATCGCCCTCGCCCACGGCGGCAGCCTCAGCGCCGCTCACTCCCCCCTCGGCGGTCTTTGGCTGACCCTGCGCCTGCCACGGAATACCTGACCCATGAGCGACGAAAGCCCGATCCTGATCGTCGAAGACGAACCGAAGCTAGCCGCACTGATGCGCGATTACCTGGTCGCCGCGGGCTACCCGACGCGCTGCCTGGACAACGGCTTGCAGGTGGTGCCGAGCGTGCGCGCCCAGGCACCGCGCCTGATCTTGCTCGACCTGATGCTACCCGGGCGCGACGGTATGCAAGTGTGCCAGGACCTGCGCGGGTTCAGCGCCGTACCGATCATCATGATCACCGCCCGAGTCGAAGAGGTGGACCGCCTGCAGGGCCTGGACCTGGGCGCCGACGACTACATCTGCAAGCCGTTCAGCCCGCGCGAGGTAGTAGCACGAGTCAAGGCCATCCTGCGTCGCGGCCCCCAACTGCTGACCAGCACACCGCCGCGCCTGCTGATCGACGAAGCGCAATACCGTGCGTCACTCGACGGTATCGAACTGGACCTCACGCCGCTGGAACTGCGCTTGCTCAGCACCTTTGCACGTTCCGCCGGGCGGGTGTTTTCCCGTGACCAACTGCTCGACAACATCTACTCCGACCACCGTGTAGTCACCGACCGCACGGTGGACAGCCATATCCGTAACCTGCGGCGTAAGCTGGAGCAGGCATGCCCTGGGGAAACGCCCATCGAGTCGTTGTATGGGGTGGGTTATCGGTTTCAGCTTTCCGGGGGCTGAGGTTTTGTCGAGGCCAAGACCCGCCTCACCTGGACATCGTCCGCGAGGCTGTTATCAGACTTGATCGCACACGGATTGCCCGCGTGGTGGTGGTTGAGGTGCAAATAGTCCAGTACTGCTTCAAAAGTGCCTTTCGGGATCACAAGCGTTGTATCACCCACGGCAACCTTGACCCGATCAAGCGTCACACTATCAATAATGAACTCAGAACGTTGCGACGGCGTTTGAAGCGTTCCCAAGTCACCCAGCATTGCGTCTTGCCTGATGCACGAGACGCGCTTAGGGCGTGATTATTTCCTGAAGAAACGCTATGAATACATTGATGCGACTGGAGCCACGATGGTTGGGCAGATACAGCGCATTGATGCAGGTGCTTGCACTGCCTGGGTTGACCTCATATTGCTCCAACACCCGCGTCAGCCGACCTGCACTGACATCCTCACGTACCAGCCAATCGGCCAACAGCGTAACCCCGCCACCGGCCAAGGCAGCCTCGCGCAGAATGTCGGCATTGTTGCTTTGCAGCCGTCCCTGCACATTCAAGCGGATGACGTCCTCATCCCCCTGGAATGTCCATTGGTGGTGGCCCATGCGGTAATCGAAACGTAAGCACTGGTGCTCCAGCAAGTCGCAAGGGTGTCGGGGCAGTCCGGTTCGTGCCAGGTATTCGGGACTCGCCACAACCCAGCGCTGGAACTCGCCCAACTGCCTGCTGATGATGTCGTCACTGACAACCGATGAACCGAGACGTACTGACACATCAATTTGTTCGCTGAGCAGGTCACTGATCTCGTCGCTCAGCAAGAGACTGATTTCCAGACCGGGATGGCGTTCAAGCAGCCGCCCCAAGTGCGGGGCGATGATTCGCCGGCCGAACTCCACCGGGACACTGACCCGCAGACGCCCCTGAGCTTCGCTGCCACGATCGGCAACGACGGCATCCGCTTCATCGATGGCCTCCAGGATCGCCACGGCCTTATCGAAATAGTGCTGCCCCGCCACTGTGACGCTCGTATTGCGCGTGGTGCGGTTGAGCAGGCTGGCGCCCAACTCACTTTCCAGCCCCGCGACCTGCCGCGTCACCGACGACGTGGAGATGCCGAGCTTACGCGCTGCAGATGAGTACCCCCCACAGCGTACCGTTTCGACAAACATTTTCAGCGCAAGCAACTTGTCCATGAACGGACTCCGAAATCGAAAGGTAAAGGTGGCGACTGTGCATGACCAGGCAATGGGAATCTTGCATGGCTGTGCTCAATGGCCTGATTAAAGAGGCCTGCGACCCTACAATTGATCGGATGACAATCAAAAAACGACAAATAACCGATTGATCAATAGAGTGGCATCCCAGGGCAGGTACAGGTTGGCCGGTGTGAACCGCACCATCAGGCTTGCGCGATGCCCATGATCCGATTGCCCATATTCACTCCCCAATCCGCCATGCGCTTGCCTTCTGCAAGTTGCTGTCGCTGCCAGGCCAGCAGTGCATGATCGAGGTCGCCGCTGTCATCGATTGTTTGCGCCAGGGACAGTGCATTGCGGGCGGCCTTGGCCGTGCTTCCGGCGGTATGAGGACGCGGCACAAAAGCGGCATCCCCCGTCAACAGCACACGGCCAAACACCATTTGCGGGACGTTGAGATCAAGGATCGCCTGCACAAAAATATCCTTGGTCTGGCGAATCAGTTCCCGAAAAGCCGGGTTCGCCTGCCGCTCACCCATTTCCCGAATGTAAGCATCCTGCCCCGTGGCCAAGGCCCCGGGTGGAATGGAGTGACTACGCCGATGGCCATTGCGGTCAGTGAGCACAGCGTCCAGTTCCGGCCCTTGTGCAGCTTTCAAATACCACAGCCAATTGAACCGACGCTCGCCAGGATTAACGGAGCCATTCACGCCCGGGACCATGTATTCCAGCATCAGCGATTCAGGGTCCTGTTGAAAAACAAAGTCCTCGTAAAGCTGCGTTTTGGCGAAGTCTGGAAGTTGCTCTTCATCGACCAGCCCACGCCACACCACATACCCCGAATAAGTAGGTACCGCTCCAGGCAGCACCATGCTTCGCACGGTTGAACCCGCGCCATCGGCACCAATCAGCAGGTCCCCTTCTGCACTGCCGCCATCTGCAAAAGTCGCAGTCACCCTGTGCTCATTCTGGGTCAGATCCACCAACGTCTTGCCACGGTGATAATGCTCGGCAGGAAACGCAGAAAATAATGCGCTGTATAGCGTGTTCCAGGACGTCTGGGTTTGCGGCATCGGCTCTTTATGCACGATGCTACCGACTCGATCCAGATAGAGACGATCATGGGACCGGACGCCGAGCGCACCTGCCGGATGAATGCCCGCATAGCGAAAATGGTGCAGGACATCCGCCTGCAAAACGATGCCCCCGCCACGACTGTCCATCGCCGCAGGGGATCGCTCGTAAATATCGACCTGCCAACCAATCGCGCGCAACGCCGTGGCGGCGAACAGCCCTCCCAGGGAACCACCAATGACCAAGGCCTTCGGAATACCTGAACGCTTCATTACCTTTCTCCTCGTTGCCGGGTGATTTCCCCGGCTGCGGTTTAGCGTTGCGTTATGCCAACACCGGATAGTCGATGTACCCCTTGGCGTCGCCACCAAAAAAGCTGTTGCCGTCAGCCACGTTGAGTTCGTTGCGACCGCGCAAGCGAGCCGGTAAGTCGGGGTTGGCAATGAACGGGCGACCAAACGCGATGAGGTCCGCACGCCCCTGCGCAATGGCCTGTTCGGCCGTTTCGCCGGAGTAGCCTCCCGCCAACATCAGAACGCCGTGGAAGTCATTACGCAGTTGCTTGATGATCGCGTCCCAGCGTGGGTCGTTACTTTCATCGAGCACTGTGCCAACCATCATCGGTTCTACCAGGTGCAGGTACGCGAGATTCCAGTGATTGAGCCGGGATGCGATGTAGCCAAAGGTTTGTTCCGGGGTGTCATCGCCCATCCCCATGAAACGTCCCATCGGTGTCAGGCGGACAGCTACGCGTTCGGCGCCTACTTGCGCGGTCACGGCGTCCACGACTTCAAGCAGCAACCGGGCACGGTTTTCGATACTTCCACCGTAGCGATCACTTCGCTGATTGCTGGCGCTGTTGATGAATTGGTCGAGCAGGTAACCATTGCCGGCGTGAATTTCCACCCCGTCCATACCCGCCAGGATCGCGTTGCGAGCGGCCTTGCGGAAGTCGGCAACGATCGCTTCGATCCCGGGAATGTCCAGCTCTTGAGGGACAGGTACATCACCCCATACGCCCTCGCCCTCTTCATTGAGGATGAAGGTCTTGCCGGGTACCGGTTGCGCGGTGGGCGCCACCGGCAAGCCGCCGTTGGGCTGGAACACCGGGTGCGACACTCGCCCCACATGCCAGAGCTGCAGGAAAATGCGCCCGCCTTCTGCGTGCACGGCCTCGCTGACCGCCTTCCAGCCCTGGATCTGCTCGTCGCTATGGATGCCGGGGGTCCAGGCGTAACCCTGGCCCTGCTGCGAAATCTGCGTAGCCTCGGTAATGATCAATGCGGCGCTGGCACGCTGACGGTAGTACTCGACGTTCATCGATGTCGGTACGTTGCCCGGTTGCCCCGCCCGCGAACGAGTCAGAGGCGCCATGGCGACGCGGTGCTTGAGGGTGAGTTGGCCAAGTTTGATCGGGCTGAACAAGTGATGAGTCATGATGATTTCCTGAATGAATAGGGATTGGAAAACGCCTTAAGCGGCTTCGCTTCGTTTCAGTATCCGGGTCATTATTTCGACGGGCTGGGCGCCACTGATCACGTCATCTGCGATCTGAATGCTGGGCACCGAGCGCACACCGGATGCCTTGGTTTGGGCTTCGAGCTTCAAGACTTCAGCCGTGCCTTCATCGGACTTGAGAAAGTCGACAATAACCGCTCGGTCCTGCCCGGTTTCGGCGGCGATGTCGGCCAGTATCGTGAGGTCGCCGATATCCCGCCCCTCGCCGAAGTACGCCTTGAAAACGGCCTTGACCAGCGTCGACGCGTCTCGACCCGCCTGTTGCTCGCGCCATACCAACCGATGCGCGGCCAGGGTGTTGGGCGTTTTTTTGACTCGCTCGTAATCGAACTCAAGCCCGACCGCCTTACCGGCGTGGGTGACCTGTGCGTCCATCGCCTGGCTACGTGCCCAACTGCCGAATTTGCCAGAGCGATAGACTTTGCGATCCATGCCTTGAACGGGCATGTCAGGGTTCAACTGATAAGGCAGGAAGCCGATGGGTCGGTCCGTTGATAAACCCGAAGCGGCCAGAGCGCGTTCGAGATGTTCCTCACCGATCCAGCACCATGGGCAGATGAAGTCGTAAGTCACTTGAATTGTGGATGAGTGCAAACTCATGACGGTCTCCGTGGTTGAGTGTTTCACCCCCCCAAGGTAGGGCCCGGAGCGCCGCCAGAGAATCCGTCGGTTGCACAACGTAGCTTTTCGCAAAACGCAACGATGTGCCGATCACGCCTTCGGCGCGCCACGGTCCTTGAGCGCCTGTCTTTGGACAGGGGCGCACGCTGCGCGAGTTAACGGTTGTTGATTCGGTCACCGTTGCGCCTGGCGCAATGTAGCGTTGCGCCTTGATGGGGTACTCCATCACAAGCGCCCTCTCTAAGCTCACGTCATGGAAAATCGCCGTACGCCCATCGCACGCGGCGGATTGAAAAATCTGTCGTTAATTCAGCTCGAGAGGTAAGGCGATGAAGCGCAAAACGATCATCGATGTCGTTCTGGCGATCGGCGTCGTGGGGTTAGGGTTTGCGTTCTGGATGATGTGGAGGCCGGAAATTGCCACGGTCAGCCAGCCCCTGAAGGCCGATCGCGAAACCCTGGACAGAGGCCGCCGCGTCGTCGAAGCCGGAGACTGTGCGGTCTGTCACACACGGCCAGGAGGCGCCTACATGGCCGGCGGTTTGCCGCTGGTAACGCCTTTCGGAACCCTCTTCACCACCAACATTACCCCGGACCCGGAGTCCGGTATCGGAAAGTGGTCGCTGGACGCCTTTGAACGGGCCATGCGTGAAGGCATCGCGCGTGACGGCCATTTCCTCTATCCGGCGTTCCCCTACGTGCATTATCGAAAGATGAGCGACGCCGATATCGCCGACGCCTATGCCTACCTGATGAGCGTGGACCCGATCACATACACCGCGCCGCAGAACCATATGGTCTTCCCCATGAACTTCCGTCCGCTGGTGTCCTTCTGGAACTTGTTGTTCCTGCATGGAGATCCGCTGGAGCCACTTCCCAACCAGTCAGCACAATGGAACCGCGGACGCTACCTGGTCGAGGGAGCGGGACATTGTTCATCCTGCCATTCGCCCCTGAATCTGATTGGCGGGGAAAAAAGCAGCGAACGGTTCAACGGTGGTGTCGTCGACGGCTGGACAGCCCCTGCCCTGCGCGGAATGTCCGAGGCGCAACACCCCTGGAACGAAGCCCAGTTGGTCGCCTATCTGACGGGCGAGGTCGCCGAAGGACACGGCGCAGCAGCGGGCCCGATGTTGCCGGTCAGTCTGAGCATCGCGCAATTGCCGACGGAAGATGCCCATGCCATCGCGCAGTACATTCTCGACCTCAAGAAAACCTCATCGGATGCCCCATCGCCGCCCTGCACTTCTGGGGTCAAGCCCAGCGCCAGAGCACTTATGGGCGCCTCATTGTTCGACGGCGCCTGCGCGAGTTGCCACGGCGGCGCGGCGCCGATGCGCGTCATTGAATCGCGGCCGGCGCTGGCGAACACCTCGGCGGTGATGGAGGACTCGCCACGCAATTTGATCCAGACCATCCTGCAGGGCATCCCCATGTCCAGCGCCGCTTCCAGCCACTACATGCCTGCCTTCGCCCCTAGCCTGGACGACACCCATGTGGCCGCACTTGCCGAGTACTTGCGCAACCAAAGTTGCGCGAACCGTCCCTGGACGGATCTCGACAAGACCATCAAAAGCATTCGGGCTCAGGAGCAGCAACCGTGATCACACTCGATATCAACGGCAAGACTCACGAACTGGACATCGCGGACGACATGCCCTTGCTGTATGCCTTGCGCAATCAAGTGGGGCTCAACGGCGCCAAATACGGCTGCGGTCTGGGTCAATGTGGCGCCTGCACGGTGCTAGTGAACGACAAACCGGTGTTTTCCTGCCTGACGCCCTGCGGCGCGCTGGCGGGCAAATCGGTGCGCACGGTCGAGAGCCTCGGCAGCGCTGACCAACCGGGTGCCTTGCAGAAAGCCTTTATCGAGGAACAGGCGGCCCAGTGCGGCTATTGCATCGCCGGAATGATCGTCCGCGCACAGGCGCTATTGGAAGCCAACCCCCATCCGGACGATGAAACGATCCGTCGCCACATGGCACCCAACTTGTGCCGCTGCGGCACCCATGTGCGAATCCTCGCCGCTATCAAGTCGGTCATCGCGCAAGGGGGCAAGGTATGAAAACCTCAACGCAAAAAGTCGATCTGAGCCGCCGCGCATTCATGATAAATGGCGCATTGGTGATGGGGTTCGCACTGCTCCCGGCTATTCCTCGCGCCTTCGCCGACACTGAAGTAGACACCTTGGGGACAGAGATCCTCGCCCCCGACCTGCCGGGCAGCCTGCGCGCCACTCCTCACCTGGACGCCTGGATCCGCATTGATGCGAAAGATGGCATCACCGTCTACACCGGCAAAGTGGAACTGGGCACTGGCGTCAAAACTGCGCTCCTGCAGATCGCCGCCGAGCGGCTGGAAGTGCCGCCCGCGCTCATCCGTTTTCTCACCGCCGACACCGCACTGACACCCAATGAAGGGTATACCGCCGGCAGCCATACGATCGTCGACAGCGGCACCGCGCTGTTCAACGCCGCGGCCCAGGTGCGTCAATTGTTGCTCGAGTCCGCGGCACGGCAATGGCACCTCAACGTCGACAGCCTGACCACGCGGGACGCGGTGATCTACGATGCGCAAGGCCGCAGCATGACCTACGCACAAGCCGTGGCAGGGGTCCAACTGCATCGTTTTGCATCGGCCAACTCGCCCTTCAAGCCAGCCAGCCGTTTCACCCTGATCGGCCAATCACTGCCTCGACTGGACATCCCGGCCAAAGTCAGCGGCGGTGCAGCCTACGTGCAGGATATGCGCCTGCCCGATATGCTGCATGCCCGCGTGATACGGCCACCCCGGCGCGGCAGTCAGCTTCTGGAGATTGACGAGGCCGCCCTCGGGAAACTGCCCGGTGAGGTGAAACTGATCCGCAACGGCAGCTACCTTGCCGTGGTCGCCACCGATGAATGGCTGGCGGTCAAAGCAATGCGCGAGGGCTATGCCACGGCCCGCTGGACAGCAGGTAACCCGCTGCCCGACTCGACACACATCCATCAACTCCTCACCGAATTGCCGGCGCGACGCTACCCGGTGAGTACCAAGGGTGACCTCCCGCAACCGACACCACACGCCTACAAGGCCCGGGTGACCAAGCAATACCTGATGCACGGCTCCATCGGCCCCTCCTGCGCAGTGGCCTGGTTCAAGGACGGCACACTGACCGTGTGGACCCACTCTCAAGGTGTCTATCCATTGCGCGCGGGTATCGCCGAGATGGTCGGCCTGCCGGTGGCTCAGGTGCGGTGCATCCACGCTGAAGGCTCCGGTTGCTATGGCCACAACGGCGCCGATGACGCCGCCGCCGACGCCGCGCTGATCGCCATGGCCATTCCCGGCAAGCCGATACGGGTGCAATGGATGCGCGAACAGGAAAATCTCTGGGAGCCCTACAGCTCGGCCATGCTTGCCGAAGTGGAAGCAGGACTGGACGACAGCGGGCGGCTTCGCGACTGGACATACGAACTCTGGAGTACGCCGCACAACGAACGTATCGTCAACGCCGGGCGCCTGTTGCCGGCGTGGCTGTTGGCCAATCCCTTCACCCCGGCGCCTTCGGTGCCGATCGCTCAGCCCGAAGGCGACGGCGACCGCAATGCCGTTCCGTTGTATGAGATCCCCAACCTGAAGGTCGATCTTAACTTTGTACTGACCATGCCATTCAGGACCTCGGCCATGCGTTCGCTCGGTGCCCATATCAACATCTTCGCCATCGAGAGCACCGTCGATGAACTGGCGGCCAGGGCCACCGTCGACCCGGTACAATTTCGCCTGAATCACTTGAGCGATCCGCGAGCACGGGCGGTGGTGGAGCGCGTGGCCGCTGAGTTCCGCTGGCCGCAAAAAGCAACGGGCCCCGGCAGCGGAGTCGGCTTTGCCTTTGCCCGCTACAAAAACATCATGGGTTACTGCGCAATCGCCGTGCAGTTGCATGTGCAGCGCCAGACTGGACAGGTGACGATTGATCGCGTTGTCGCCGCCGTCGACGTGGGGCAAATTGTCAGCCCCGACGGGCTGCTCAATCAGATCCAGGGTGGCATCGTGCAGTCCGCCAGTTGGACGCTCTATGAGCGAATCCTCTATGACGCCAGCGGCATGCACAGTTTCGACTGGAGCGGCTATCCGATCATGCGTTTTCCGGATTTGCCGCAACAGGTCGAGGTCCACCTGATTGATCAGCCGGATCAGCCATTTCTTGGTGCGGCGGAAATCGTCCAGGGCCCCATGGCCGCAGCACTGGGCAATGCCATCAACGATGCCACCGGCAAGCGCTTGCTCGATCTGCCGCTGGCGCGACGTGGCTGGCAGGAGGCGCTGGAGTCATGACCGATCCGGGCGGTGTCGACTTTATGCCCTTCGGCCACAAGTCAGCCAGCCGATGCCGGCGAAACGTCTGAATCGGTAGCCAGGCGCACGCTCATCAGCGCCTGGCGCTCATGCAGCAACCCGTTAACGCGAACACGAGGAATCCCACTGATATACCTCGTCGTACACGCGGTCTATCAGTGCCTCTTTGCTGGGGAAATATCGATAGAGTTTTGCAGGCGCTTGAGCATTTCAATGCTATCTCCTGACAGCATCGTTCGAAAACGAGCCTTCAGGCCCTAGCAATTCGCTGATGAAATCGATAAACGCATTGACGCGCTTGGAGCCACGATGATTGGGAAGATACAGTGCGGAAATGGCCGAACTGGCATCGTTCGGATTGATAACAAAGGACTCGAACAATGAAGTCAAATCACCGCTGCCAATATCGTCGTTGACGAGCCAGTCAGGTAACAGAGCCACTCCACCGCCCGCCAACGCAACCTCACGCAAAACCTCGGCATTGTTGCTTTTGAAGCGGCCCTCAATCGGTACTCGAGTCTCCTCACCTTCCTTTAAGAAAGTCCACACCTGTTGCTTTGGGCCGTAACTGAAACGCAGGCACTCGTGCTGCATGAGGTCCATGGGATGTTCAGGAAAGCCATGTGCATTCAGGTACTCTGCACTGGCCACCACCCGGCGCTTGAAATGACCGACGGGACGACTGACGACACCATCCATGGCGGCTGCCGATCCCAATCGAATCGCCAGATCGACGCGCTCCCCCAGTAATTCAACGATGTCATCGGAGAGCGTCATGTCCAACACAAGTTGAGGGTATCGCTTCAACAGCGAGGCAATATGAGGTGCAATCAGACGACGCCCCAGCGCTACGGGCACGGAAATACGAAGATGGCCCGCAGGGAGTTCCCCGCGGTCACTGACCGAGGCATCCGCCTCGGCGACAGCATTCAGCACTTCCCGCGCTTTCAAGTAGTAGGCGGCCCCGGCATCTGACAATGAGATTTGACGCGTGGATCGATTAAGCAAGACAGCGCCCAGTTCCGCCTCAAGCCCATCGATCATCCGAGTCACAGAAGACGTCGCCAGGCCTAACTGTCGAGCGGCAGAAGAAAAGCCCTTCGAATCCACAGCCTGGACGAACATCTTCAATGCGAGCAGCTTGTCCATGACACTCCTTGACTCAACCGTTGTTCATATTGAGCATTGTGCCAGTTCGGGTCCGACGAGAAACCACCGAGAAGACGACTAGAGCTACCAGCGACAATGCGCTTCCCACCGCAGCAATTGCCAGCCAGCCGGCATGTTCATAAAGCAAACTGGCTACCGAAGAACCGATTGCACCCCCAATAAAGATACTGATCATGTACAACGCATTCAGACGGCCTCTGTTGGCAGTGCCCAATGCATAGACAGCTCGCTGGCCAAGCACCATGTTCATTTGCACTGCAAAATCCAGTGCTATCCCGGTGACGGCCAACCCAATCACACCGTAAAAGGGATTGATGAAGGCCGGAAGGAAACTCAATACACCCAGCACCATGGCCACCTGCGACGCTCGTCGAGTATGGCCTGCATCGGCAAGACGGCCACTGATAGGTGCGGCAATGGCACCGATGGCGCCAACCAGAGAGAAAATCGCAATCTGACTTTGCGTGAGGCCGAACTCACGACTCAATATCAATGGCACAGCGGTCCAGAACAAACTGAACGCCGCAAACATCAGCCCTTGATAGAGCGCGCGCTGACGCAGCACGGGCTCGCGGCAAAACAGTTGGCCCAGGGACATCAGCAATTGGCCGTACGACGCACGATGGGTCGGTTGCCATTTAGGCAGGGTCATGCCAATCACGATGGCGATAACGAGCATCAAGGCGGCGGCCCCGACAAACACCACCCGCCAGCCCAAATGATCGGCAACCAGGCTCGACAGAGGCCGCGCCAGCAGAATCCCTAGCAGCAAGCCCCCCATAATCCCGCCAACCACCCGACCGCGAGACTCTTCCGATGCCAGATGTGCCGCCAAAGGAATAAGCATCTGCACGGAGACTGAGCTGAAACCGATGAGTGCCGACACCACTAGAAATACACTCGGCTGCTTGGATAAACCGGCGGCGACCAGGCTGAAGATCGTAATCACGATCGTCGCGATCATCAGCCGACGGTTTTCTACCAGGTCCGCCAAGGGCACCAGGAAAAACAATCCGAGCGCATAACCAATCTGGGTCAGCGAAACGATGAAACTCGCGCTCCCACTCGACATGCCGATATCCGGAGCGATCAAGCTAATAATCGGTTGTGCGTAATAGATGTTGGCCACGATGGCACCGCAACAAAAAGCAAATAGAAGCACCAGCCCCTTTGTCATTGATGCTTTTTGTATCGTCGCTGCTGTATCACGTGTAGAAAGGCCCATGCCATAGACTCCTGAGGTTCGACAGCGGTGACCTTCCAACGAAGGTCACTCGCATTCATGTTTGCCAGGCCAACAACATAGGCGGCAGTGCACCTCGAGAGAATATGGCCGGGACGCAACGTCGCGTTGCGTCGTGCGCAAGAGATGCCCGGGCTGAGTCGATAACAGCAACTGCACACCTCAGGTTTGGACGCCATCAGAGCGCCCTATTGATATGTCCAAATTCATTAGACCGGCTCATATTTGACGCGAGCGCTCAAGGCGGTCAGCGAGGCGGCGAGCGGCTACGCGGGATGGAAGGAAGAGGAGATGCCAGGCTTCCACGAAGTGCGAGCTCTGTCGCTGCACCTGTAAGAGAAAGCCGGAAAGGATGAGCAAAAGATCACTGGTCATGCGAGCGAGGGCATGACCAAAAACCACCAGCGGGACCACGATGAAATCATCTGGTTAGAAGCAATCTGTGAGTTAGCAGCGGATTTGGCACCGACCAGGACCTTGCAAGAGATTCCGAGCTGACCGCTAGAAGCCGCGGCCGACGGATCTTTCGAGGGTTCAGCGGCACTCAATCGGTGCCAACTACCTGCAAAATGGTTTGTCACCAAAACCGCAAGAAGTCGGGTGAATTTGCGGTCTGTTTGGCACTGCGGCTTGGGCCCAAAAACGTCGAATTTGGAGGTATGAAGCAGGCTCTCGGACGCGATGGTTTGATTCCAAATCGGCCCCTGGGCCTTGTGATCAAAGGGCTCGGCCGGCGACTAGAGACCTTCCGCAGACCTGGCGATTGCCCAACCACCCTCCCCGCCTCCCCGCGCTCTGTTCCGTTTCCCTAGCGCACAATCGGAAGTCCGGCCTAAAGGTGCTTCCGTTTGTCTTCAAAGGCACGGCCCGCGCGACGTACAGCCGGTTTCGCTGATTTGGGATGGTGACCTTTAAGAACGAAGAATCGGAACTGAGCTACCAGGGTTTAGCGCCGCGGAGCGGGTGAGGAAAAACGCCCTAATTGCCCGGAAACAGGGCGTTTGGCAAGGCTATCTGACATGCGAAAAAGCTGAGAAAGGAAGAGAAATATCAGACAGGATTGGTGCCAAAGGCAGCGCGAAAAAGGGCCAAAAGCGGCGTGAACTCACAGCTGGGCACCAGCGTATTTCTGATACCTGCCGATTTTGGGGGGCGGCATGAGCGCTCAGGCGTGAAGAACGGCGATGAGCGGCTGGTGGTGCTGAACAGTGTGGCAAGGTCGATCATTGAGAAGCAGCGCGGCATCAGCAAGGAATGGGTTTTCCCCTACAACGGCACCGCGATGCACCGCATGAACGACTCTGCCTGGAAGAAGGCTCGGGTGAGAGCGGCGAAACTCTGGCAGGAGGAAAACCTTCGCCCCGCTCACCCTGGGTATGCATCCATCAGGATCCATGACCTAAAGCACACGTTTGGCCGTCGGCTGCGCGCAGCAGGCGTAACCGAGGAAGACCGCAAGGCCCTTTTGGGGCACAAGAACGGCAGCATCACCAGTCACTACTCGGGCGCTGAGCTCGGGCATCTGATTGAAGCTGCGAACATGGTATCAGCAACCGATTCTCGCGGACCGGTCCTGACAATTTTGAAGAGGAAGCAGGCATGAGAAAACGACAAGTCACGCAAATGTCACGCACATGAAAAAGGCCAATGCTGTGAACATTGGCCTAAGTCATTGAGATATATGGTCGGGACGGAGTGATTCGAACACTCGACCCCTAGCACCCCATCTCCTTTTTCATACTTCTTGAAAGATCCCAGAATTTTACTATGGATTTTTCTGATCCCGTATTTGCTTGAGCTCCAGCGGTGTTCTGCTCTACAAGTGTCCTGTAACGTCCATCAAGAGCCGACGTTTTTGTGGGGGTAAAAGTAGGGGGAGTGCTGCTTCATGCCCCAAAACCCCTTCAAAGAGTTAGACCTTTTAGGAGAGCTCATGATTACCACGAACTCCGCCACTTCAGTTTGAGGCGCATCCTCGATTTGAGCTGAACCACTTAGGGAATATGCAGCGAATATCCCATGGACGTTAGCAACCGACGAGCATTCTCCTTAAGTCGCTCCTGAACCTCCACTTCTGGAAGTCCCCATGCCTCAGAGAGCAGCTTCGCGGTCAGTTCAAAACTCCAGGGTTGTACGGTCTTACCACCGACTTGAGCAAACGGCCCATCGCTCTCTGGCACCACCCTATCCTTAGGCAGTTTTTTCGCCAGCGCCTTGCCTGACGTAGAATTGAATGCAGCCGGCCCGATGCTGAACCAACAATTGGCCTCTGCGGCCGACTTGAGCTCGGTGGCCGTTCCGGTAAACCAGTGAAGAACGACGATGCCGTGATCCGGATAAGCTTTCAGGATCGACAGCACATCTCCAACAGCTTGCCGGGAGTGGATGCTAAGCGCCCGTCCTCCCAGCCGATGACACGTTTCAATGGTGGAGGTGAACACCTTCCTTTGCATCTCGTAGCTGTGCTGGAAGCGCTTGGAACCATCCAACCCGACTTCGCCAACCGCTTTCACCGGGCCGATTTGTGCCAAGAGCTGCTCCAGTTCCTCGTATCGTTCATGAACAATTTCTGGATGCAGACCTGGGGTGATCAGGACTTCTGGATGACTGCCAAGCACCCGGGTGGTGGCCTGATATGCCATTGGGCTGGTAGTCACCAACCAAGTGAATACATTGCGCTTGAGCACCTCTGCATGAACATCACGAGCCTTGGGATATAGGTCGAGATGACAGTGAAAGTCGATCAAAGTATTCCATCTCCAACCAGTACGGCTTCAAGCTCGTCGATACCACTCGCTAGCACCCTACGATAATGGGCACGTTCTGCTAACGGTGCAAACGCTAACGAAGCGCCAAGGAAGTTATCGAGACCTTTACTCCTGGCAGTCAGTACTGCGAGTGCAACCGCCATAGGGTCATCGGGGCCACTGGATTTTTCGCTACCTGCGAGGGATGGAAAGACGTAACGTGTCCCATCTGAACCCGGTGACCAGGCGTTGAATGCGGCTCGGCGTATCATGCAGGGCACGCAACGCCCGCAATGCTTACGGTTGTAAGTACGGAATCGCCCGCAGCTCGTGGAGTCTGAGGCCCATTGCTGAAGCAATGGCTGATCTAGGCACTCGCTCATCATCTCGCCCTTCGTCTTGAATCGATAGGGCAATTCGAGCTGAACGGAAACTCCTAATCCATTCAGCACATTCTGAAGCTTGCTGATGAACAGCGGATGAGTCGTGCGGGTACTCAAACTGGATACTCTGCCAGGCACCAACGGCGGATTGACGCAGATGAAACCGTTTTCGGGTATGAAGATGGTCGGGCATGGATCGGCAAGCTTTGACGCCGCCAGAACGGCAAATGCGTAGAATGCCAATGAGCGGCCACGAGTCGACGGCTCTCTAGCACCCTTAAACCCAATACCGTGGCTCCACTGATAATGTGAGCCAGGCCCACTCAGCATTGCTGCATAGTGTCGTTGCCGCTCGGAGTCTTCGTGGGCGAGTTGAGACACGAACAATGGACGTCGACCCTGAGCAACCAGATCAATGCCACCGATGAGGCTATCGAGTCCGCCCGAAAGCAGCGAGACGCAGTCGTGATCGACAATCTCATCACGTCCTTGCGGCGGTGGTGCGCCCGCATCGGTGAAGATCAATGTCCAATAGTCACCGGTCAGCACTTTGAGCATTTGCTCCAGATCGTCTTTCCACGGCTGCCATCGCACCGGCTCGTGCAACCCAACAGAAAGCTGGATGGTGCGCGTCCAACCGTCTGCACTAGTGCTGCGTAACCCACATAAATCGGCACTGCATACAGCAAGGCAAAATTGGACAAAATCCCAGGTAGCCGGGGTCGGATGAAAACGCCTACGCTTGAGCGAGCCGTGCCAACCAGCAGCAATCGTGCCGACCCCTTCTCGTCTGGCGCTCTTGAAATAGGTGAATGCCCGCTCGCCCTCAGCCAGGTTTGCAGGAAGTCGCTCCACGGTCGTGCAGATAACCTTAATCATTCTGCGAACACCCCCAACGCCGTTTCAAGTACCGCTTGGGCGAGACCTTGTGGGTCGAGTTGTCTTGGCAGAATTTGTTCCATGACCGAGCGCACCTCTCCGTGTACCCATTCCTTGATGTCATTGCGTAGCGCCTGAATCTCTCTCGGCTGGTGCTTCAGCTTTTCGTAGGTCTGGCCCAACTGCAGATCCATACGGTTACACACTTCATTGGCGATCGTATAGCCGATGACATCAGCGATCTGCTGATCCGAAAGGCTGAAGATGTCGACCTGCGGATCTTGTTCGTAGAGCATTGCCATGGCGTCGGCTGCTGAGTTTCGCAACGACTCATCGTCGATACTGCCGGTGTCTGGCATGACCTCTCTGATCAGTTCGAGTGCAAGATCATTAGCCGACAAGTTGGCGCCTCGAACGCGCTGCACCCAGTCTCTGATCCGTGCATCCGTACCGTCTCGAATCGCTTCCAGAAACGCGCCGAGTCGACCGGCGCCCTGTGCGGTGCCTCGCATTGTAGAGGCGGCCCGACCAGAACCACCCATGCCTTTGCTCACCATGCTCTTGGCGGCACCGCGCAGTGCATCTCGGCCACCGCCGCCTAGGTAATTCGATAGTTTGGAGCGCGCCGGTGCAAACCTACGACCCGGTGCGAAATCTGGATTCCCGACCTCCTGCGCCGCCCCTTCGCCTACGCCTACGCCGTCCCCAGCATCGCTATCACCATCGCCCGCCGCATCATCACCGGGATCTTGTGGTGGGCCATTACCATCGCCCGGAGCTGGAGGTACGCCATCGCCGCCGGCGCCTTGATCCAACCACTCAGGGTCGAACGGGGAACCACCTTTGCCTCCACCGCTGGATGTTGAAGTACCCATTTAGATTCCCTTCTTTAACGGTGCGTTGATCGCATTTCTAGTAGCTTTTTGGACTTCATTCGCTTCATGCCAAGAATTAAGCGTTTCAGTGGCCCAAGACTGACGTGAAAGCGGCGGAATGATGCCCGGGCCAATGTCTTTCAATGGCCCCTGATTAAGTAATAAGGCTGCTTTTTTTCCTAATTCGGGGAAGGTTTTGCAGACTTCAATCAGCATGAAAACTTCCTTGGCAGCTTTCCACGTACGTGATGACGCGTTGCTTTGCCATGCTTTCGTCATTGCGATCTCGGCCTGTGCCTGGCCTACTTTGACAATCAAAGCGGTGAGCTCGGCATGACCGCTTGTGGCCACTTTTAAGGTGTCCCTGAGTTCCCGAGATTCCGGAGTCATGTTGTCGTCGCCGAAATCACGAGTAGCGGTATCGCGACTCAAATGCAGCAAGGCTCTGAGATCTGAAGCACCTAGCAGAGGCGCTAGATTCAGCCACTCTCTGGTAAATGCATCGTCCTTGAACGGCGGCTTTAACGTGTCGCCGACCTCTACGGCAGCTTCGGCGAGTTGCAGAATTTCAACTCGGCCGTCATTTTCAGAGTTAACCATCGCCGCGAGATCATTGGCGAGAGTCTCATCGCAGCGCTCCAACAAATGCCATTTGGCTAATGATGGAATGTCCAATTCAATGCCCTGTGGCTCCGCCAGGGCACTGCGTAAGAAGACGGTGTTTAGGAAACGTTTCATAAGCCTTGGGTTTGCGCTTACGGCTGTGGCCTGGAACATCAGAGACGCAAGCCCCTGAGCCAAGTCCATCAATTTCACCAACTCTTGATCGGATCCCACGAGCCCATAGAGAAACTCAGCGGTGATCGTCTCGCCCTTCCAGCTTTGGCGCAGGCGAGAAGAGATCGACGCCTTTGCCGCTTCGAAATTTTCAGATGAATACTGTCCATCTTCTGTGGCGCGCTGCAGCAGCAGAAGCACCAGATAAGCCTTGGCTTCGTTGACGCCCAACCTGGGCACATGAAGCGGAACTTGAATCAGCTTGTCAAAATAGTTCGTCGCGATATCACTGGTGATACCAGTTCCTTCGAAGTGAACCTTGACCGCGCCACGAATAAATTCATTGTCCGCTGCAATGACAAAGGCAGTTCTTTTAATAAACAGAAGCAGCCGAATAGATTCCAATGTCGAGATCGCGGTTTTCGGCAAGCACCTATCCAAATCGTCAACGAAAACCACCAGCGTGACTTTTAATTCATCCAGAAGCTTTTCTAGTGCGACACGGAATGCATGAATTTCATTGGGCAAGGAAAGCGGTTGGCCAGGTTTGATGAGACCGCCCAGACTGCTCAGTTCAACACCTTCCTCTTTTTCATCGTCGGATTCTTCCTCTTCCCCAGCAGAACTCATCAAGCCTACAACTTTACCGATTGCCTTTCCGATGGGCCCAACAGGGATACCGGTAGTAATAGTCACAGCGGCCTCACCGCCCAGCTGTGCCAACCGAAGTAGATTGATTCGCTGCCAAAGCCGCTTCGCCTTTTTCAGCAGGCTCGGGTCTTTCTCTGCCAAGCGCAATACTTCGTCACCGACAATCTGGAGCAGCGCGCTGCGGGCGCTTTCGAAATCCTGATACAGCCAAGGGTTGAACGTAACGACCACATATGTGTTCTGTTTCGCCTCATCACCGGCAATCGCTCCGGCGCCTGAACTTGCAGCACCAGCAGCCTTATCAGCCTCTTTCAGGCGAGATGCAATCATCTGCACAAGTGAAGACTTGCCGGCGCCCCATCCCCCGGACACTCCGATGGAGATAGGGGCCCCACCTGCGCGCCGTAACAAGCTGGCGCAAGCGTCGGCCACCACACCAAAGTTGAGGTAGTCGATAGTCGTTTCGTTATCGTGCCACATGATTGAAAATCCATTTTGCGAAGGTAGGGGCCAGGTGAGGTGACCACTCATTCCCTATGAAGTGCGTCTTTCAAGTCCTTCGTCCGGGAACGCGAATCGAGTCTAAAAGGTTTGATAGCCAAACGCCACTCACTACCTCGATCAGCCAATCCATCGCACAAACAACTCTCAAGGGCTGAAAAAAATAAACTTCTTCAAGCAAAGAAGCAGCAGGGTGATACAGCGCTGATCAGCGCTCGCGATTGTTGACAGGCTAGCTATTAGCCACTTAGGATCAGGCCATGCCTCGGGAGGCACCCTGCTGCGTTGGGGAACACCCTTCTCTTTCTTCTCTCAGATTTTCGCCAGTAAAGGCCAAGCAAGCAGCAATGCGGGTATCGGTGCATCCGATATAGGCCTGTGGAGAAAGTCATGTCCGCATCAGTCGACTGCGTCAAAAACTTCAAGTACCTCGTCCGTCGCTCACCCGACCAGGGAATGGGTTATTCCGAACGCCTGCATTTTCATGCCAAGGAAATCGGGTTCAACAACTTTGATCATTTTCTGCTTTCGCTGGCAAAGCTAAGCGATGACCGCATTGGGAAGATCAATACTAAACTGATGCGGTTGGCCTGCGCTCGAACGATGCCAAAACCGAGTCAAGACTATTTCGAGTTCATCGCCCACAAAGACCGTCGTATGCGCTTCTACAGCCACTGGATCGGTTGGGATAAGCGTGGCCAAGAAGTTCGCGTGCCCAGCCTGATGAATGCCTCCTACCGCGTTCCGAACCTACGCGAACGACTCGACGCACCGGTCTATGTCATTG
>Ga0157373_10000961_pt1 | contig 22374 bp, 18 predicted proteins | sample C65metaG_FD_113460 | JGI IMG/M metagenome (GOLD analysis project Ga0157373, IMG submission 113460) | Corn rhizosphere microbial communities from Kellogg Biological Station, Michigan, USA - C6-5 metaG | ecosystem: Host-associated > Plants > Roots > Rhizosphere > Soil | place: USA: Michigan... | reverse complement strand
CAGCGGCAGGCTGAGGCTCAGGCAGAGCAGATGGCGGGGCCAGTTACGGGTCAACATGCGAACCTCCTTGATCAATAAATGCACAGCGCGCCCAACCGATGGCGCGTTGTCCACCCGCCGGCAGACGACCGTCGCGCAGGCGGGTGAAGGTAAGCAGATCCGGGCCTTGTTGCAACGAGTAACCCGCAAGCGCATCGGCACCTTCACAGCCGCGCGCCTTGACGCGCAACTGCGCAGGCCAGGCCGCGTCGAGATTCCCCGGGTTGGTGAGGTGGATGTCGTAGAGGCCGTCGTGTTCGCTGAAGGTCAGGCCGAGCCGGCTGCTTAACGCATCGCCGCGAGCCACGGCGCGCAACGTGGTCAGGCTCCAGGCCCGGCGGTCATTGGGCAGCGGCAGGCGAAACCAGATCAGCCCGGCCAGATGCGCCGGCGGATCGTCGCGCAGCGCTTTTGCAAGTTGGCTCAGTTGCAACGGATCGGCGAGCAGTTCCCGGCGCTGCCCATCGCGCTCGAGCGGCACTTCGCCCTCCACCACTGGCGCACCGCCGGTATCCGGCAGCAGCGCCACACCATAGGCCGGCAGCGCCAGATAGAACGGTCTGCTGCTGATTTTCCCCCAGTCGTTGGCCCAGCGCCGCGCCTGCTCGGGGTCGAACAACCCGCGTCGCGGATCGCTGACGGCATGCACCTGCAGCACGCTGCTGTCGACCGTGGCCAGTAACGCCGGCAACTGTGGACTGCCGAGCCACGCCGGCAGCGCGGTGATGCTCAGCGGTACGTTGGCCGGCAATGCACGGCGCAGATGGGAGAGGAATTCGGCGTAGGCCGACAGACGTGCGTTCCCGGCGTCGTGATCGATCTCGATGCCGCTCACGGTCAGCCCTTGCGCTTGCCAGTCAGCCAGCACCTGAAGGATCTGTGCGGTGACCTGCTGCTGATCGAGCGCCTTGAGCTGGCCGTCGAGGCGAATCACCGCAATCAGGGGCCGGCCGTCATGCTTGAGCAACGGCGCATCGATACGCGCCCGATGCCAGCCGTCATTGGGGAACGCCTGCAAGGCCAGCACACGCAAGGTCGAGAAATCGTTGCGACTGTCTTTCAGCGCAAGCTCATGGGCGGGTGTCCATTGGCGTTGCCAGACATAGAGTTGCTGATCGAGTGGCGCTGCGTCCTGGCGCTCACACGCGCAGAGCAACAACACAGCCAGCATGGCCGACAACCCGGCGATAACGCGCATACCTTGCAGATCCCTGAGACATCAGGCTGCAAGGTTACACAAAAGCACTCAGGGCTTGCGGGCAATGATCACCTGACTTTTCGCCACCACCGCATCCAGCGCCTGCTTGATCTGCGCGCCACGCGGCGAATCGAGCACCGCTTGCCAGGTGTCGGCCCAGTGGTTGAGCAACGGATGATCCGGATGGCTGAAATCGACCTTGGCCTCCCAGAACAGCAGCATCCACATCGACCAGTAAAAACCGTACTGGCTGTGGCTGATGATCTCCAGGCCGGCGTCGCTGACCAGCGCCTTGAACTGCGCTTCGCTGATGATGCGAATGTGGTTGGGCTTCTGGAAATACTCCGGCGCCGCAATGTCCTTCTGCAGGTCTTCGGAACTGGGGTGCGGCACGCTCAGCAGGTACAGCGCCCCGGACTGGCCGACCCGCACCAGTTCGGCGAGGAACTGCGCCGGGTCGTCGACGTGTTCGATGACTTCGGTGGACACCACCCGGGTAGCGGTGCCGTCGGCAATCGGCAACGGGTTGCAGTCGGTGACGTGGCATTCGACGCTGCGCGCCGGGGTGTCGCTCAGGCGTTGGCGGGTGGCCTCGACCTTGGCGCCGTCGATGTCGGCAATGATGATCTTCGCCCCGCGCATGCCGCAGAAATGCACGTTGCCGCCATCGCCACAACCGACGTCGAGCAGGGTGTCATCGGCCGTCACCGGGAAGCCCTTGAACAGCTCGTTGGTCTCCTGGTTGAACCAGCCGCTGAGCTTGGCATCGTAGAGGCCGAGCATGTACGGATCGACCTTGTCTGCCACCGGGGCGGCGGGCTGCGCGGGGGCCGGTGCAGGCGTCGCCGCCGTGAGTTTCTTCAATAGGCTCAGCATGAGGTGGCTCCGGGAGATGAAACGGCAGTTCGGGACGTATCAAGGCGCCGCACCAAGGCAGCACCACGATTGCGCATCGGCATTTCGATAAAACGGTAGTTCAGCTCGCTGAGCAGCACGATCAGGCCGAAGGCGATCAGCAAAGTCAGAATCGGGTGCCCGGCCGGGCTCGGCAGACCGGCAGCCTGCAGACGGAAGATCAGCTCACGCACCAGCAGATAGGCCGGGATGTGAATCAGGTAAATCCCGTAGGAACGACTGCCGATCCACGCCATCAGCCGCTGCACAGGGCCCGCCGGCAGCAGGTAATCGCGGTTGTACGAGGCGATCCACACCAGCAGCGCGCCGAGCACGGCAATTGAACCGATGCGGTAAGGCGCGAAGGTGAAACGGTCGGTGGCCATGAAACTCATCAACAGCGCCACGCCGATCAACACGGACACGCCGGCCCACGGGCGCCGCAGAAACGTCGGCTGCCAGCGCGAGTAAGAAGGTTGCGCGCTCCACATCGCCAGCAGCACGCCAAGCGCCAGCGCATCGGTGCGTACCACCATCAGCAACGGCGTGCGCAGGGTCAACAGCTGCACCGCGACCAGCGCCAGCAGGGCCCAGACCAGATGCTTGCGGCACAGCAGAATCAACAACGGGAACAGCAGGTAAAACTGCTCCTCGAGGGCCAGGCTCCAGTAGACGAAACTGCTGCCGTACTCGTAATGAAAGAAACTGTCGGCAAAGCGCAAATTGGCGTACTGCAACACGCCTGCCAGCGTCGCCTGCAGGTTCGCGTGCAGGCTGCCAAAGGCGCCGGAGCGGTTGAGAAACACGCACGCCAGCAGAATCAGCGCCAGCCACAACCAGGCCGAGGGCAGCAGCCTGAACACCCGCCGCAACCAGAAGTTGCGCGTCTGCTGCCAATATTCCTGACGCGTCGAGCAGCCTCGCAGCGCAGGAATCAGGCTGCGGGCGATGACAAACCCGGAGATTGCGAAAAACAGATCAACGCCCCACCACGGCTGCGCCCAGGCGTGGATTTTTTCCAGCAGCGGCACAGTGTCGGTGAACAGGCTGCCCTGCAGGTGATGGAACAACACCCCGAGGACGGCGATGGCGCGCAGCACCTCGATGTCCATGATCCGCTTGGCACTCATGGCTGCCCCCCGGCGCTGGTTTCAGTTGCCAGCGGCTTGCGCGCGATGATCACCTGGCTCTTGGGCATGAAGCGGTCGAGCATCTGCTTGATGGCCAGGCCGTCGGGCTGCGCCAGCAGGTCCTGCCAGGTACGCGCCCAGCTCTCCATCAGCGGCGGATACGGCGCCTGAATCCGGTCGCGCACCGCGCCCCCGAGGTCACGGCCGGCAGCGCGTTCGCTGGCCCAGAAAAAGATCATGCCCATCACCCAGAAGAACCCGCTGGCCTGCCGATGCTCGATCACCAGCCCGGCGTTCTCCACCAGTTCGGCAAAGCGCTGCTCGGTAAAAATCTGCACATGATTGGGCGTCTGGTAATAACTGGCCGGGGCGATGCCCTGCTGCAGGTGCTCACCCACCGGCGCCGGGACACTCAGCAGGTATTGCGCGCCGGGACGGCCCATGCGCACCAGTTCGGCCATGAACGGTTCCGGCTGATCGATGTGCTCCAGCACTTCCATGCACACCACTTTGCTGGCGCAACCGGCGGCCAGCGGCAATGGCAGGCTGTTGCTGACCAGCCCCAGATTCGGCTTGTCGCTTTGCGCCTGAACCTGTCGGGCCAGATCGCGGACCTTGGCATGTTCGCTGTCGGTAAATATCACCGAGGCGCCCTGCCGCACCGCGAACAGCGTCGCCACGCCTTCGCCGCAACCGACGTCAAGCAAGGTGTCGTCAGCGGTGATCGCGAAGCCTTTGAGCAATTCGCCGCTGTCGGGCAAAAACCAGCCATCGAGGATCGCGTCATGCAACCCCACGTCCCGTGGCGAAACCTGCACGGACGGTGCAGGTGCAGCAGGCAACGGTGCCGGGCGCAAGCGTGCGAGCAGGCGCCGGATCATGCGCCCGAGGCTTCCACGGACAACGACTCGAGCGCTGGCGCGCGCTGGGCAAAAAACGTCCGCAGCCGCTCCTCGGCGCTCGCCTGACTGCAGAATTTCTGCAGGTTGCGCACGGCATGTTCGGACATCTGCGCGTAGCGCTCGACGTCGTTTTTCGCCACCGCGTAACTGTCGCGGTACGCCGCGCACAGCGAGTCCCAATCGGTCATGTAGCGCAAGGTGCGATAGGCCGCCCGTGGGTCGTGAGGCCACGCCGTGAGTTCGTCGGTGGAGTCGACGATGAACGCGTTGTCGCTGTCGACGTAGTCGGCCATCGCCGTGTTCAGCGGCGCTATCGCCGGTTTGCCACAGGACATGAACTCCATCAGCGGCAGGCACTGCCCTTCGCCGTAGGAACTGTTGACCACGTAACTGGTGGCCTGCACCAGCGCTTCGTAATCGGCGTCCGCCAGATACCCGTGGATCAGCACGATCCGGCACTGGTAGGACTGGTTCTTGTACAGGTGATGCAACATGTCGCTCAGGGCGTTGGCGATGTCATGGTGCGTGAGCTTCAGCACCAGGGTGGCATCGGCGATGTCACGGAACGTGGTGCAGAAGGCGCTGATCATGTCCTGCCAGTTCTTGCGCCCGTCGTAAGGGTTGAACACCGAGGTGTAGACCACCCCGTCCAGTTGCAACTGGCAGTCCTGTGGCGGCCCGGCAAACGATAGCGGCGTGCCTTCGCACAACCCTGGTGGACCGTAGGCGCGCAGGTCTACGCTGCGGCTGTCGAGCAACAGGCCGCGCAACTGCAACTGCACCGCTTCGACCACGGGTTGCTTGCGCAATTGCGCACCGCGGGCGGCGAAGCGATCCCACACCGGCGCGGGAATCGCGCAGATCGGATAGTCCGCGCCCATCACGTCGCAGACAGCGTCGACAGTAAAGCTCGAATGAGTAATCGCCATGCCGCAGGCGTTCAAGACCACGCGCCAGTCATGACGCGGCTCGCCGTGCCAGCTCTCGGTGGGGATGGTGCTGAACTCCCAGGCAAAGACCGGGATCGTCGGGCAGGCGTAATGAATCGGCGTGCGATGCGGCGGCGAGAACGACAGAAACACGCATGCCTCACCGCGACTCAGGCAATCGAAGTACAGGCGATCGACCAGTTCGTCCGGGTTGCTCACCTCAATGACTTGCCCCAGGCGTTCGAGCACGGGGCGAAATTCCTTGAGCACGAAGTAGTAGCTGTACTCGGGACGTCCGAGATTCTGCTGGATGTTGCTCTTGTTGGTTTCCGAATGAATGATGATCAGCATGATGCAGTCCCCGCCTCGGCGATCAGCTGTGGGGCTGCACTCGGCGTCAGCTGAAAAAATTGCGCCAGACGCTGTTGCACCGGGGCAAAGCTGCAGTACTCGCGCATGCGTTCATTGGCGGCCAGGGCCAGGGCCTGATAGGCCGCCGGATCGTGCCTGGCCATGGCGTAGCTGTCCTCGTAGGCCTTTTTCAACGAACCCCAGTCCGGTCGATGGCGCAGGGTGCGATAGAGGATCCGCACATCATCCGGCCAGATCGTCGGCTCACGACTGGATTTGACGATGAAGCCGACGCGCTCATCGATGTAGTCGTGCATCGCCGTATGGTCCGGCGCAATCACCGGACGGGCGCACGACATGAACTCCATCAGCGGCAGGCACAGACCTTCGCAACGGGATGCGTTGACGTAGAAACTGGCCGCACCGTAAAGCCTGGCGAACTCGTCGTCCTCCAGGTAACCGTGCATGACCACCACCCGACAGGCGAACGGCGACAGCTGCGATAACAAAGTGATCAGGTGCACGTAGTAAGTCGCCAGATCGTTCTGCGTCATTTTCAGCACCAGCGTGGCGTCTTCGACGTCGCGCATGGCCCAGCAGAATGCAGTGATCAGGTGATGCCAGTTCTTGCGCCCGTCTTCAGGGTTGAACACGCTCACATACACCACGCCGCTGACCTCGGTCTGCACCGTGGCAGTGGTGTCCGGCAGGCTGGCCTGTGGATGCTCGGCTACCGCGGGTGCCTCGACATTGACGGCCGTCGGTATTGGCTCAGCTGCTGGCGTGCGCAATCGGAAGAGCTGTCGGCGGACCGCGACCGGGAGCAAGTCGCGAACGGCTTCGCGATACCACAGCAGCAGATTGTGCTTGAGCAAAAATAGCGGCCCGTGGTCACTCGGGGTCGAGGCGGCCCGATAACTTTCGCGCAAGTAGTGCTTGGTGATGAACGCACGTCGGCGCAAGGTCAGGGCCGGTGCCGCCTCAGGTTCGGGCTCTGGGTTTGGTCCGGCCGGCACAACGACCTCCGTCAGGTCCCGTGCTTCACATTCCTGCTCATTGTGAATGGGCGCAATCAGCCCATCGGCGGACAACCCGAGGGCACGGCTGTCGATGATGCAGCCCTTGATCTGCAACATCGCGCCCGGGTTCACCGGCGCAGCAGGGTATTGCTGGCGCACCCCGGCAAAGCCTTCCCACAACGGCGTGGGCAATACCAGTACGGGGAAATCTTCACCCAGGGTCCGGCGAATGGCTTGCGCCGTGTGGCTGGACAAGGTGATCGCCCGACCATGGCGCGCGAGGATCCGGCTCCAGTCATGGTGGGCATCTTCTTCGCGAGGATCGGCCGGGATCGAGTCGTACTCCCAAGCAATGACGCAAACCACGGGGCATTGCAGGTCAGTCGGGGTTTTGTGCGGAGGGGCAAACGAAAGAAAGAGGCAGTCCTGGCCAGCCAGTTGCAACTGCCGGTACAGCGGGTCGACTTCGGCCGCCGTCGACACCACGTGCACCTGCCCAAGGCTTTCCAGCACCGGACGATAGGCCTTGAGCACGAAGTAATAGCTGTATTCCGGACGGCCCAGACTCTGGCTGATGGAGCGGTCGTTGACGTCCGAATAAAGAATGAAATTCATGGCATCCCACGGTGAAACCACCATCCCGGCAGTTTCACGCTATGACGGCCAGGCGCTGGATCGAGTCGGGATCACCGCTGCTCGTCCTTCGTCATGGCGCTCGTCTTCGTTCTTGTTTTAGTGGCTGGTTTCACCCTGTTGCGCAACATCCCCAGTGAACCCGGGGAAATGGCGACGAGGGCCATTCTAAACACATCCGTCGCGAATCCGGGAACCGCCCGACGAGAATAAATCGGGCTACGCTGACGAGAACTGACCGGTCACGGTTTGCGCTGTTGAAATTGCTGTGCAATTGGCACAGATTGGTAACAAACAAATACAACAACGACTTCGCCCGCCGTCCTGTCGGCTTTTTCATACGGCCTGACAGACTTCTCCTTAGAGCCTGTGGGAAAGTGGCGAAAGTTAAAGACCAAGGGGTCGCTGTTTGAAAAAACGTCTGTTCGTCACGGGTCTCAGTGGATTCGTGGGACAACATATCCAGTCGCGCCTGATTCGGCCCGACTCGACGTGGCAGCTGCTGTCTGCCGCCACGTCCTACGACCTCACGGCACCGGCGAGCCTCGTCGACCTGTGGCCACAATTGCCCGACGCGGTGATTCACCTGGCCGGCCAGACCTTCGTTCCCGAAGCCTTCCGTGATCCGGCCCGTACACTCGAGATCAATCTGCTCGGCACCCTCAATCTGTTGCAGGCGCTCAAGGCGCGCGGATTTCAGGGGACCTTTCTGTATGTCAGCTCCGGTGACGTCTATGGTCAGGTGGCCGAGAGCGCCCTGCCCATTACCGAGCAACAAGCGCCCTGCCCGCGCAATCCCTATGCGGTGAGCAAACTATCGGCGGAATTCCTCAGCCTGCAATGGGGCCTCAGCGAAGGCTGGCCGGTGCTGGTGGCGCGGCCGTTCAACCACATTGGCAGCGGGCAGAAAGACAACTTTGTCATTGCCAGTGCTGCGCGCCAGATCAACCGCATCAAACAAGGCCTCCAAGCTCCGCAACTGGAAGTCGGCGACATCGACGTCACGCGCGACTTTCTCGATGTCGGCGATGTGATCTCGGCGTATTTCGCATTGCTGGAAAAAGGCACGCCGGGGCAGGTCTACAACATCAGCTCGGGCCGCGAGCAAAGCATCCGTAGTCTGATCGAGCAGATGGGCGACCTCGCCGAGGTCGACCTGCAACTGGTTCAAGACCCGGCGCGCATGCGCCGTGCGGATCAGCGCCGGGTGTGCGGCAGTCACGCAAAGCTGGCCCAGACCACCGGCTGGACGCCGGCAATCACCACACAACAATCCCTGCGGACGATCCTGTCCGACTGGGAGCAGCGAGTACGACAAGAATGAAAAGTGCATTGATCACAGGGATCACCGGCCAGGACGGCGCTTATCTGGCCAGACTGCTGCTCGACAAGGGTTACAAGGTTTACGGTCTGGTCGCCCGGCGCAGCAGCGATTCGCGCTGGCGCCTGCGCGAGATGGGCGTCGAAGCGGACATCGTCTATCTGGACGGTGACATGGCTGATGCCTGCTCGGTGCAGCGTGCTGTCATTCAAGCGGCGCCGGACGAGGTCTACAACCTGGCCGCGCAAAGCTTTGTCGCCGCGTCCTGGAATCAACCGGTGACCACCGGCATCGTCGATGGCCTGGGCGTGACCCACCTGCTTGAAGCGATTCGCCAGTTCAGTCCGCACACCCGCTTCTATCAGGCCTCTACCAGCGAAATGTTCGGCTTGATCCAGGCCGAGCAGCAGGACGAGAACACGCCGTTCTACCCGCGCAGCCCTTACGGCGTGGCCAAGCTGTACGGTCACTGGATTACCGTCAATTACCGCGAAAGTTTCAACCTGCACGCCAGCAGCGGCATCCTGTTCAACCACGAGTCGCCTTTGCGCGGCATCGAGTTCGTCACCCGCAAGGTCACCGACGCCGCCGCCCGCATCAAACAGGGCAAGCAGCAGGAGCTGGCCTTGGGCAACATCGACGCGAAACGCGATTGGGGCTTTGCCGGAGACTACGTCGAAGCCATGTGGCTGATGCTGCAACAGGACAAACCTGACGATTTCGTGGTCGCCACCGGCGTCACCACGACCGTGCGCGAAATGTGCCGCATCGCCTTCGATCACGTCGGTCTGAACTACCGCGACTACGTGAAAATCGACCCGGCATTCTTCCGCCCGGCCGAAGTCGAAGTGCTGCTCGGCAACCCGGCCAAGGCGCAGCGCGTGCTGGGCTGGAAACCGAAAACCGATCTGGACACCCTGATCCGCATGATGATGGATGCGGACATGAAACGCGTCGCCAAGGAGTAGGTCATGCTCATCCCCGTGATTCTTTCCGGCGGCGCCGGCACTCGTTTGTGGCCAGTGTCCCGCGAGGGCCATCCCAAGCCGTTCATGACCCTGCCCGACGGCCAGTCGTTGCTGGGCAAGACCTATAAGCGTGCTGCCGCATTGCTCGATGGCTGGGGCGACATTGTCACGGTGACCAACCGCGAGTACTACTTCCAGAGCAAGGATCACTATTGCGCCGCCCATGTGTCGCGCCATCGCGGGCATTTCCTGCTTGAGCCGAGCGGGCGCAACACCGCCCCGGCGATCGCCGCCGCCGCCCTGTCGCTACAGGCGCTGCATGGCGACAACGCGATCATGGTGGTCATGCCCGCCGACCATTTGATCGTCAATCAGGAGGCACTCAAGAGTGCCGTCGAACACGCCGTCCATCTGGCGAAGGACGGCTACCTGGTGACCTTCGGCGTAGTGCCGACTGCCCCGGAAACCGGCTTCGGCTACATCGAGACCGGCGCACCACTGGACGCCAAAGGCGCAGCGAAAGTGCAGCGCTTCGTGGAAAAACCCGACCTGCAGACCGCCACGCATTACCTGGAAAGCGGCAACTTTCTGTGGAACTCGGGCATGTTCTGCTTCACCACCGCCACCCTGATCAACGAACTGCAACAGCATGCTCCCGAGTTGCTGGAGCAGACTCGAACCTGCATGCAGGCCAGCGCCGCGGTGGAAACCGTCGGCTGCCTGCAACAGGAACTGTCACCGGCACTGTTCGCGGAAATCACCGATATCTCCATCGATTACGCGTTGATGGAACGCTCGGACAAAGTCGTGGTGGTGCCCGCCGGTTTCGACTGGAGCGACATTGGCTCATGGGGCGCCGTGGCGGCGCTGATACCCGCCGATGCTGACAACAACCGCGCCAGCGGCGAAGCGGTCTTCGTCGACAGCCACAATAACTTCGTGCAGAGCGAAGGCCGGCTGGTGGCCGCTGTCGGAGTGGATAACCTGATCATCGTCGACACCGCCGACGCGGTGCTGGTGGCCCATGCCGACCGCGCCCAGGACGTGCGGCGTGTCGCCAAGCAGCTCAAGGACAAATCCCACGAAGCCTATCGCCTGCACCGCACGGTCAGCCGCCCGTGGGGCACTTACACCGTGCTTGAGGAAGGTCCGCGCTTCAAGATCAAACGTATCGTGGTCAAGCCCGGCGGCAAGCTGTCGCTGCAAATGCACCATCACCGCAACGAACACTGGGTGGTGGTCGAAGGCATGGCCAAGGTCACCAACAATGGCACCGGCACGCATCTGGTGGCCAAGAACGAATCGACGTTCATTGCCGCCGGACACCGGCATCGCCTGGAAAACCCCGGGGTGATCGACCTGGTAATCATCGAAGTACAAAGCGGCGAATACCTCGGTGAAGACGACATCGTGCGCTTCGAAGACCAATACGGCAGGACGGTTTGATGCTGCTTTCCCTGTACCGCTCGCTGCGCAGCTACCGCGGATTCATCCTCGGCAGCGTCAAGCGGGAGTTTCAGGCGCGTTATCGCAATTCGCTGTTCGGCGCGCTGTGGACCGTGCTCAATCCGTTGTCGATGATCGTCGTGTACACGGTGATCTTTTCCCAGATCATGCGCGCGCGCCTGCCGGGGGTGGATGATGGCCTGGCCTACAGCGTGTACCTGTGTGCGGGCCTGCTGACCTGGGGACTGTTTGCCGAAATCACCTCGCGCAGCCAGAGCATGTTTCTAGAAAACGCCAACCTGCTGAAGAAAATCAGCTTCCCGCGCATCTGCCTGCCGGTGATTGCGCTGCTCAACGCTGGGATCAACTTCGCGATCATCCTCGCGCTGTTTTTCGGCTTTCTGCTGATCAGCGGACGCCTGCCCGGTATGGCCTTGCTCGCGCTGATTCCGCTGTTGATCGTGCAAGTGATCTTCGCCGCCGGGCTGGGCATGATCCTCGGCATCCTCAACGTGTTCTTCCGCGACGTCGGACAGATGTTCGGCATCTGCCTGCAGTTCTGGTTCTGGCTGACGCCGATCGTTTACCCGCTGTCGATCCTGCCGCCGGGCATCCAGCACCTGATCAGCCTCAACCCGATGACGTCGTTGATGACCAGCTACCAGAACGTGTTCCTCTACAACCAGTGGCCAGACTGGTCATCGCTGCTGCCGCTGCTGACCATCGGCCTGCTGTTCTGCGCCATGGCGCTGCGCCTGTTCCGGCAACGAGTCGGCGAAATGGTGGATGAACTCTGATGGGACATATACGCGTCAGTGGCCTGGGCAAGGCCTACAAGCAATACCCCAATCGCTGGAGCCGGTTGTTCGAGTGGCTGGTGCCGTTTTCGGGCACCCGGCACCACTTGCACTGGGTCCTGCAGGACATCGATTTCGAGATCCAGCCCGGCGAAGCCGTCGGCATCGTCGGGGTCAACGGCGCGGGCAAAAGCACCCTGCTGAAGATGATCACCGGCACCACGCAACCGAGCTGCGGGCAGATTCAACTGCAAGGCCGCGTCGCCGCCCTGCTGGAACTGGGGATGGGTTTTCACCCGGATTTCACCGGCCGTCAGAACGCGTTCATGGCCGGTCAGTTACTGGGCATGCAGGTCGAAGAGATCGAAGCATTGATGCCGCAAATCGAGAGCTTCGCCGAAATCGGCGAAGCCATCGACCACCCGGTGCGCACCTATTCCAGCGGCATGCAGATGCGCCTGGCCTTCAGCGTCGCCACGGCGCGCCGTCCGGACATCCTGATCGTCGATGAAGCGCTGTCGGTGGGCGACGCCTACTTCCAGCACAAAAGCTTCGAGCGCATCCGCAACTTCCGCAAGGCCGGCACCACCCTGCTGATTGTGTCCCATGACCGTTCGGCGATTCAGTCGATCTGTGACACCGCGATCCTTTTGGAAAACGGGCGCCTGGCCATGCGTGGCAAACCCGAAGAAGTCATGGACTACTACAACGCCATGCTCGCCCAGCGCGAAGGCCAGATCGTGCGCCAGGAAATGCTCGCCAATGGTCAGGTGCAAACCATTTCCGGTACCGGTGAAGCCGGGATTGTCAGCGTACGTTTGCTCGACGCTCAGGGCCGCAGCCTGGAAGTCGCGGAAGTCGGTCAGCCGGTGGTGCTGGAAGTACAGACCGAGGTCCGCGAGGACATCGAGCGCTTGGTGCTGGGCTTTCTGATCAAGGATCGCCTCGGCCAGGCGATCTACGGCATCAACACCCATCGCCAGGATCAGGCGATCAACGACCTGAGTGCCGGTGAACAAGTGACCTTCCGCTTCGCCTTTGACATGCGTCTGGGCAAGGGCAGCTATTCGGTGGCGCTGAGCCTGTCGCGCCTGGATTCGCACCTGGATCGCAACTTCGAATGGCGCGATTACGGTCTGGTTTTCCATGTGATCAACAATCGTCAGGAAGACTTTGTCGGCTGTTCATGGCTGCAGGCTCGGACCGAGATCAGCCGCGCCAGTGAGAACACGACACTACAGGCGGACAAGGAGATCTCGCGATGACACGACTGTTGGTCGAGTGCACCTACGTCTTTGAGCACCCGTCGGCCAACTCGGGGATTCAACGGGTCGTGCGCAACGTCATTCAACAGTTGCCCGACGCTGACGCCGAGCGTGAATGCATTCCGGTGGTGATGCTCGACGGAGCCCTGTATCAGGTGAAAAGCCTGGCACCGATCAAGACCCCGAAAATCAATCTGACCAGCCTGCGGGTGAAGCTGGAACACTGGGCCAACGGCTTCTGGTTGCGCCATCGCGCCCTCGAACGACGCCGCCCTTTCAGCCAGTCGCATTTCGCCCGGCGGGTGCTGTACGTGCTCTGCCGGCTCACCGCGTTTGCCTGTTTCAGCCTGCCGATGCGCGTGCTCGGACGCCTGCTCAAGGGCAAGCCCGTGCCCGAACGCTGCGTCCCCTTGCAACATCGGGCCGGCGATCAACTGGTGTTGCTCGACTCGTCCTGGCACGCCAACTTCTTTCCCTTGGCCGAACAACTCAAGCGCGATGGCGTGGGCATCGTTTCGGTGATCTACGACTTGATCCCGCTGACCCATCCGCAGTTCTGCGACGCGGGCCTGGTCAAGGTATTCAACGACTGGTTCGACTGGATTGCGCGCACCGCCGACGGCTATGTGGCGATCTCGACCACCATCCGCGATCAGGTGCGCCAGGAGATGTTGCGCCGGATCGGCACGCAACAGGTCCAACAGCGCTGGTTCGACTATTTCCACCTCGGCTCCGAGCTAGATTTGAGCGATGCCACGGCCGAAGTCGATCGCCATCTGCTGGACATGTTCAAGCGCCCGGAGCCGGTGTTCCTGATGGTCAGCACCATCGAACCGCGCAAGAACCACGCCTACCTGCTCGATGCCTTTGAACGGGCCTGGGCGGCGGGCTCCACGGCGCGGTTGTGCATTGCCGGGAAAATCGGCTGGAAATGTGAGGCACTGATCGAGCGGATTCGCCAGCACCCGCAACTGAACCGGCGTCTGTTCATGTTCAACTCGCTCTCGGACAAAAGCCTTGAGCACGCCTACTCCCACGCCACCGCACTGGTGTTCCCGTCGCACGTCGAAGGATTCGGCTTGCCGCTGGTGGAAGCCATGCAGCGCGGCCTGCCGGCGATGGCCAGCGATATTCCGGTGTTCCGTGAAATCGGCGGCGATTACATGGCGTATTTCGATCTGCACAACCCGCAGAGCCTCACCGAGCTGGTGCTCGCAATGGAACGCTCCGGAGTGTTTCCGGCGCCCAAGAGCCTCGACCAGTGGCGCTGGCTGAGCTGGCGCGAAGCGAGTGCGCAACTGGTCCAGCGTATCGAACGCAACCTGGATCATTCACAGCCGGCGTCAGAGAGTCAGCATGCGCATTGCTCTTAACGCGCGGATTCTCCAGGCGCCGCGCACCGGCATCGGCCATTACGTCGCCGAACTGGTCCGCGCCTTGCGCGACACAACCGATGTCGAGGTGGCGCTGTTTCACGGCTGGGGCTGGAGTTCGGCGTTGCCGGAAGCGGCCATGCCCGGCTACTCGCGTGTGACACCACTGCTGCGGCAGATCCCCGGGGCCTACCAGGCGCGGCGCTGGCTGGAGCAGAAACGTTTCGATCAGGGCCGTGCGCAAGACATCGACCTGTATCACGAACCGAGCCTGTGGCCGCTGGCCTTCGACGGCCCGACGGTGATCACCCTGCACGACCTGACTCACCTGCACTTTCCTGATACCCAACCGGCAGCGCGCCTCAAGGAGATCGAACGGCGCCTGGCCGCTGGCGTGCAACAGGCGCAGCGCATCATCACCGACTCGCAGGCGATTGCCGACGAGGCCCAAGCCTGGTTCGGCCTGCCAGCCGAACGCTTTGTGGTGGCGCCATTGGGTGTCGCCGAGCGCTTTCACCCACGGGAACCGCACGCCATCGCGGCGGTGCTCAACGCACATGCCGTTGCCCCGCGCGAATATTTCCTGTGTGTCGGCACCCTCGAGCCGCGCAAGAACCTGAACCTGGCCCTGCGCGCTCATGCCCTGCTGCCGGAGGCCGTGCGCCAGCGCTTTCCGCTGCTGATCGTCGGCATGGCCGGCTGGCAACAGAGCCAGTTCAGCGACGAACTGCGCCAGGCCCTGGCCTCGGGACACGTTTGCCTGCTCGGCTATCTGCCCGATGAACAGGTCGCGCAACTGCTGGCCGGCGCCCGGGCACTGGTGTTTCCGTCGCTGTACGAAGGCTTCGGGCTGCCGGTACTGGAAGCCATGGCCAGCGGCACGCCGGTGATCCTGACCCGTTCTTCAGCCATGCCGGAAGTCGCCGGTGCGGCTGGCAACTATATTGAAGCTGACGATGCACAGGGCCTGCGCGATGCGCTGAACCGCCTGATCGACGATCACGCGCATTGGCAGGCCTGCCGAGAAGCCGGATTGCACCGGACGCGGCTTTTTTCCTGGGAACGTTGCGCACAGGCCACCGCCGGTGCCTACCGCCAGGCCATGGGAGGCTGAATGCGAGTGCTTCATTTCTTCAAAACCTACCTGCCTGACTCGGTCGGCGGTATCGAGCAAGTGATCTTCCAGCTGTGCGAGAGCGGTGCGCATCACGGCATCGACGGCCAGGTCCTGACCCTCAGCGCCGACCCGACACCGCCGGTGGTGCAACTGGGCCAGCACGAAGTCCACCGCGCCAGACTCGACATTCAGTTCGCCTCCACCGGGTTTTCCTGGAGTGTGTTCAAACAGTTTCGCGAGCTGGCGGCTGAAGCCGATGTGGTCAACTATCACTTTCCCTGGCCGTTCATGGACTTGGTGCATTTCGCCAGCGGCATGAACAAACCAAGCGTAGTGACCTACCACTCGGACATCATTCGGCAGAAGCATCTGCTCAAACTCTATCGGCCGCTGATGAACCGCTTCCTCGCCAGCGCCGACCGAATCGTCGCGGCCTCGCCGAACTACCTGCACACCAGCGACGTGTTGCAGCAGTTCCAGAACAAGACCCGGGTGATTCCGTACGGTTTGAACAAAGCGGGTTATCCACAGGCCGATGCGGAGCGAATGAACCGCTGGCGCCAGCAGCTTGGGGATAAGTTTTTCCTGTTCGTGGGGGTCATGCGTTATTACAAGGGCCTGCACATTCTGCTCGACGCCTTGAAGGACGTGGACTACCCGGTGGTGATCGTCGGCGCTGGCCCGCTGGAGCTGGAATTGCACGCCCAGGCCGCCGCACTGGGCCTGCGCAATATCCACTTCCTCGGACGCCTGGGGGATGAGGACAAGGTTGCCCTGCTGCAACTGAGCTACGCCATCGTGTTCCCTTCGCACCTGCGCTCCGAAGCGTTCGGCATTTCGCTGCTCGAAGGCGCGATGTACGGCAAGCCGATGATCTCCAGCGAAATCGGCACCGGCACCAGCTACATCAATATCCACAACGAAACCGGCCTGGTCGTGCCGCCGAGCAACCCATTGGCGTTTCGCGAGGCGATGCGCACTCTGTGGGAAAACCCGGAACGCGCGGCGGCCATGGGTGTGAAGGCCGAAGCGCGTTACCGGCAGTTGTTTACGGCCGATGAGATGGGTCGCAAGTGGACCGAGTTGTATCAGGAGTTGCTGGAAGAGAAAGACCTGTCTTACGCCTGACCTGAGATACGACATCAATCTTCTGTAGGAGCTGCCGAAGGCTGCGATCTTTTGATTTTAGAAACCCAGAATCAAAAGATCGCAGCCTCCGGCAGCTCCTAAAGAGGGAAAGCGTTACAGATCCAGCACCAGCAACTGCTCGCTCTGCGCCGGCACCGCACAGCAAATCAGCACCTGCCCCGCCTCCGGCATGTCCGCCGGGGGCTGTGGATAATTCACCGCGCCACTGACCAGACGCGTCTTGCAAGTACCGCATGAACCTCCCCGGCAGCTGAACTCTGGGCGCAGGCCCCGGCTTTCCGCCAGCTCCAGCAGACTGCCGCCGTCCGGCTGCCAGCGCGCTTCTTTGGCAGAACGTTCGAACATCACCGGGACTGACGTCGTGGCTGCGGGCGGCTGCGCAATGACAACCGCATCCGGATCGGGCTGGCGCTTGAGCGTTGACGGGCCGAACGTTTCCGCATGGATCCGCGCATCGCGAATGTCGAGCTCGCGCAAGCTGTCGTACAGACCTTGGGTAAAACCGCCCGGGCCACAGACCACAAAGTCGATCTGGTCGTAATCCTCGACCTCCAGCAAATCGCGCAGCAGTGCCCCATCGATACGCCCGCGCCGGTCGAAATCCTCTCCCTCGTGTACGTCGGCTTCGGGCTGGCTGAGCAGGCGCATCACTCGTACGGCGTCACCTGCGTCTTCCAGCAAGCGATCCAGTTCCTGGCGAAACGGCTGATCGGACAAGCTGCGCGAACTCTGCAGCAACCACGTCGGGCGAATCCGCCGGGTGCGCAAGCCTTGATACACCACCTCGCGCAGCATCGACAGCAACGGCGTGATGCCGACACCCGCCGCGAGCAGCACCAAGGGGCGTCGCTCCAGCGGCGTCACCGTAAAGTGCCCCTGTGGCGCCCGTGCTTCGAGGACATCGCCAACGCGGATTTGCTGGTGCAAATGGCTTGAAACCAGACCCTCGCGCTTCACGCTGATGCGTAAAAAGTCATCCGACGGCGCACTCGACAGGCTGTAGGTACGGATATGCGTTTCACCGTCCAGGGTGAAGCGCAGCGGCAAATGCTGCCCGGCCTGAAACACCGGCATGCCCGCGCCGTCGTCCGGTTGCAGATAGATTGAGCGGATGTGCTGGCTCTCCCGCTCGATGCGGGTCACTCGCAGTGGCCGCCAGCTGTCACCCAAGGCTTTGGCCTGTAAACGCGCATCGGCCTGGGCCCAGGTGCCGGTCAGCAGGCTGGTGGGCGACATACCGTCGAAGCGCCAGCGCAAGGCCAGTGCCGCCGGACGCCGCACCCTTTTCTCCACCTCGAATGTCCACAGGCGCTCGGCGCCTTGGAACGCTTCGATCTGCGGCCCCTCCAGGATGATCTCGGTACGCCCGCTCAGTTGCAGCACATCGCCTGTGGAAAAGTCGATGAACAGCAGGCCCGCACGCGGGTTGAGCAGCAGGTTGCCTAAGGTATTGAAGTGCAGGTTGCCGGCAAAATCCGGGATGGTCAGGCGATTACCCTCGACCCGGACAAACCCGGCCTGGCCACCGCGATGGGAAACGTCCACCGCACGTTGCCCGTCGACATCGACGTAACTGGCGACGAAGAAGGTGTCTGCGCCTTCGATCATGGCCTTGGCTGCGTCATCGAGACTGTCGCCATGCTGCGCTGGCCGCATCTGCGGATCGGACAGCGGCACACGCTGGAACTGGCGCAGTTGAATGTATTGCGGACAGTTGCCGAACGACTGATCCACCGTCACCGCGAAACCGCTGGCGTCGAGATTGCCGACGCGACCGTTGAGACGGTTGCGCCGCCGGGTGTGCAGTTCGATGCCCAGCAAACCGATGGCCGCGCCGTTGAGCAGTCGGGCCGGATCATCGGCTGCCGGCAGACAGGATAGTTGCAGGTGCTGCGGATCAGGCGAGCCGGCAAACCCCGGCGCCCCTTCGAGCACACTGGCCCACGGACGACCTTCAGCATCGACCGCGCCGTACAGCATGAACGGTAATTGCTCATAAAAGGCGCGGTGCTGATCCGGCATCCAGTCGCGAATCACTTTACGGCCGAAGACCTCCATGCGTTCGGCAACCCCGACATGGGCCTGCAATTGCTGCTCGCCAGCGTGCCACGGTGAACGTTCCATCACGCATCTCCCCGCGCCACTGGCGCAATGTGCAGGGCCCGGTCAGACCGGGCCAGGTCTTCAGGCAGTTTTTTGCAGACCGGCAATGGTGCGCGGCATGCCGACAAAACCGGGCAAGGCTTCGACCCGCGCCAGCCAGGCGCGGACGTTGGCGTAGTCGTCCAGCGACACGTTGCCTTCCGGCGCGTGGGCGATGTAGCTGTAGGCGGAAACGTCGGCGATGGTTGGCTCGCTGCCGGCCAGATACGGGGTCTTGCCCAGTTCCAGCTCCATCACCTTGAGCAGGTTGTGCGCTCGGGTAATCAGTTCTTCAGCATTCAGTTGCGCCCCAAACACCGTGACCAGGCGCGCCGCAGCCGGCCCGAAAGCAATCGGCCCCGCTGCCACCGACAGCCAGCGTTGCACCCGCGCAGCACCCAGCGGATCGGTCGGCAGCCAGCGGCCATTGCCATACTTGAGCGCCAGATACACCAGGATCGCATTGGAGTCGGCCAGCACCACGCCGTCATCGTCGATCGCCGGCACCTGGCCAAAGCTGTTGATTGCCAGATACGGCGCCTGCTTGTGCTCACCCTTGGCCAGATCGACCAGGATCAGCTCGGTCGGCAGCTGCAGCAGGGACAGCATCAGCTCCACCCGATGGGCGTGGCCGGAACGCGGGAAGTTGTAGAGTTTGATCGCTTGCATGGTCGACTCCGCTGGAGGTGGCGCTGTTCGGGATGGCAGCGCCGATGGAGGCCATCTTCTACCTATCCTCAAAGCAACAGAATCACCATCAATCGCAATCGATTATTTCATCTGATGAAATAACGCCGCGTTCTGCAGCGCCGGGTGCTCGCGCAGCACTTTCACCGCGTGATCGACAAAACTGCGCACCCGCGCCGGCGCCTTGCGCCCGCCCTGATACACCACATGAATCGGCAGCGGCGGCAGTTCGAAGTCGGCGAGTACAATTTCCAGTTCACCCGACGCCACCTTGCCAGCGACCTGATAGGACAACACCCGGGTCAGCCCCAACCCCAGGCAGGCCGCCGCAATCGCCGCCTGATTGGCGGTGACCACCAGCCTCGGTTCGGGCCGCACGCTGATCGCTTCGCCTTGATCGAGAAACGGCCAACTGCGCAACTGGCCAATGGACGAAGTCGCCACCACCGGCGCACCGGCCAGCGCCTGCGGATGCGCGGGACGGCCGTGCTCCGCCAGATAGGCCGGCGAACCACAGATCACCCGCCGCACTTCGCCGACACGGATGGCGTGCTGATTGCTGTCCGGCAACTCACCGATGCGCACCGCGACATCGATGCCCTCCTCGACCATGCTCACCACCCGATCGACCAACAGCGCATTGATCGAAACGTCGGGGTATTGCGTCAGATAACCGGCCATCAACGGCGTGACAAACAACTCACCAAACAACACCGGCGCGGTCACGGTCAATTGCCCACGGGGCTGTGCGTGACTGCCGGCAGCCGAATCCTCGGCTTCCTGCACCTCGGCGAGAATTCTCCGACAGTCCTCCAGATAACGCTGACCGGCCTCGCTCAGATGCACACTGCGCGTCGTGCGGATCAGCAACTGCGTACCGATCCGCTGCTCCAGCGCTGCCACCGCCCGGGTGACACTGGCCGCCGACAGACCCAGACGCCGCGCCGCCGCCGAGAACCCCTGTTCCTGGGCCACCGTGGCGAAGATCTGCATTTCCTGGAAGCGGTCCATGGATGCCCTCGAGTCAGATACAAAAATCGCAGCCGAGGCTGCGATTTTTGCGGGTCATTATCAGCTGTGGATAACTTATTCCACCGTCACCGACTTCGCCAGGTTGCGCGGCTGGTCGACGTCGGTGCCTTTGAGCACGGCGACGTAGTACGACAGCAGTTGCAGCGGGATGGTGTAGAGGATTGGCGAAAGGATGTCGTGGATGTGCGGCATCTGCACCACGTGGGTTCCTTCTCCGTTGGTCATCCCGGCCTTCTCGTCGGCGAATACGATCAGTTCGCCGCCACGGGCGCGGACTTCCTGCAGGTTGGACTTGAGCTTCTCCAGCAGTTCGTTGTTCGGCGCAACAGTGACCACCGGCATGTCATTATCCACAAGCGCCAACGGACCGTGTTTCAGCTCGCCGGCCGGATAGGCTTCGGCGTGGATGTAGGAGATTTCCTTGAGCTTCAAGGCGCCTTCCATCGCCACCGGGAATTGCGCACCACGGCCGAGGAACAGGGTGTGGTTCTTCTCGGCGAACAGTTCGGAGATCTTTTCCACAGTGCTGTCCATCGCCAGCGCTTCGCCCAGACGGGTCGGCAAGCGACGCAGTTCTTCCACCAGCGTGGCTTCGACATCTTTGCCCAGCGTGCCGTGCACTTGGCCCAACGACAGGGTCAGCAGCAACAGGCCGACCAGTTGCGTAGTGAACGCCTTGGTCGAGGCCACACCGATTTCACGACCAGCCTGGGTCAACAGGGTCAGGTCGGATTCGCGCACCAGCGAGCTGATGCCGACGTTGCAGATCGCCAGGCTGGCGAGGAAGCCCAGCTCTTTGGCGTTACGCAGCGCGGCCAGGGTGTCGGCGGTTTCGCCGGACTGGGAGATGGTGACAAACAGGGTGTCCGGTTGCACCACCACCTTGCGGTAGCGGAACTCGCTGGCCACTTCGACTTGGCACGGAATGCCGGCCAGTTCTTCGAGCCAGTAACGGGCGACCATGCCGGCGTGGTAGCTGGTACCGCAGGCGACGATCTGCACGTTGCGCACTTTGGCGAACAGTTCGGCAGCCTGTGGACCGAACGCCTGAACCAGCACTTGGTTGGGGCTCAGACGACCTTCGAGGGTGCGTTGCACCACGGACGGCTGCTCGTGGATTTCCTTGAGCATGTAGTGGCGGAACTCGCCTTTATCAGCGGCCTCGGCACCATCGCTGTACTGCACGGTCTGGCGCTCGACGGCCTGACCGTTTACATCCCAGATCTGCACGCTATCGCGGCGAATTTCGGCGATATCGCCCTCTTCGAGGTACATGAAGCGGTCAGTAACCTGACGCAGGGCCAACTGGTCGGACGCAAGGAAGTTCTCGCCCAGACCCAGGCCGATCACCAACGGGCTGCCACTGCGCGCGGCAACCAGGCGGTCCGGCTGATGTGCATTGATCACGGCCAGACCGTAAGCACCGTGCAGTTCCTTGACGGTCGCTTTCAGTGCAACGGTCAGGTCAGGCTGATCCTTGAGTTTGTGGTTCAGCAGGTGCGCGATGACTTCGGTATCGGTGTCCGAGGTGAACACGTAACCCAACGCCTTGAGCTGCTCACGCAGGGCTTCGTGGTTCTCGATGATGCCGTTGTGCACCACGGCGATGTCACCGGAGAAATGCGGGTGCGCGTTACGCTCGCAAGGCGCGCCGTGGGTCGCCCAACGGGTGTGCGCGATACCGAGACGACCGACCAGCGGATGCTCAGCCAGCGCTGCTTCGAGTTCGCTGACCTTGCCCGGACGGCGCATGCGCTCAAGCTTTTCATCATTGGTGAAAACCGCTACACCGGCACTGTCATAGCCACGGTATTCGAGGCGCTTGAGGCCTTCGAGCAAGATAGCGGTGATATTACGTTCAGCAACCGCGCCGACAATTCCACACATGCTTATTTCTCCTGACTGACAGCCGCGCAAATCACGGTGATACCGCGGGCCTGAATCTGATCGCGGGCCTCTTGTGGCAGGCGATCATCGGTAAT
>Ga0157373_10000960_pt1 | contig 22389 bp, 19 predicted proteins | sample C65metaG_FD_113460 | JGI IMG/M metagenome (GOLD analysis project Ga0157373, IMG submission 113460) | Corn rhizosphere microbial communities from Kellogg Biological Station, Michigan, USA - C6-5 metaG | ecosystem: Host-associated > Plants > Roots > Rhizosphere > Soil | place: USA: Michigan... | reverse complement strand
TTTGCAACCGTGGATGAACTGACCATGAGCACAGCAACAATCGGACAGGCTTACAACTACAAGGTCGTCCGCCAATTCGTTATCGCGACGGTTTTCTGGGGTGTGGTGGGCATGGCGATGGGGGTTTTTATCGCCTCGCAACTGGTGTGGCCAGAGATGAACCTGGACCTGCCGTGGACCACCTTCGGCCGCTTGCGCCCGCTGCACACCAGCCTGGTGATTTTTGGTTTCGCCGGCAGCGCGCAATTTGCCGCCAGTTACTACGCCGTGCAGCGCACCTGCCAGGTGCGGCTGTATTCAGACAAACTCGCCGCGTTCACCTTCTGGGGTTGGCAATCGGTGATCGTGATCATGCTGGTCACCCTGCCGCTGGGCTACACCACCACCAAGGAATACGCCGAAATCGAATTCTCCGGCGCGGTGTGGATGGCCGTGGTCTGGGTCGCTTACGCCATCGTGTTTTTCACCACTGTGGTGCAGCGCAAGACCAAACATATCTACGTCGGCAACTGGTTTTTTGGTGCGTTCATCCTGGTGATCGCCATGTTGCACGTGGTCAATCACCTGTCGATTCCGGTGGACTGGTTCAAGTCGTATCCGGTGTATTCCGGCGCCACCGATGCGATGGTGCAGTGGTGGTACGGGCACAACGCAGTGGGTTTCTTCCTGACCACCGGGTTCCTCGGCATGATGTATTACTTCGTGCCGAAACAGGTCAATCGGCCGGTATATTCGTATCGCTTGTCGATTGTGCATTTCTGGGCGCTGATTACCTTGTACATCTGGGCCGGCCCGCACCATTTGCACTACACCGCGCTGCCGGACTGGGCGCAGTCACTGGGCATGGCCATGTCGCTGATCCTGCTGGCGCCGAGCTGGGGCGGGATGATCAACGGCATGATGACCTTGTCCGGTGCCTGGCATAAGTTGCGCACCGACCCGATCCTGCGATTCCTCGTGCTGTCGCTGGCGTTCTACGGCATGTCGACCTTCGAAGGGCCGATGATGGCGATCAAAACCGTCAACGCCCTCTCCCACTACACCGACTGGACCATCGGCCACGTCCACGCCGGCGCGTTGGGCTGGGTGGCGATGATCACCTTCGGCGCGACCTATCACATGGTGCCGAAAGTGTTTGGCCGCGAGCAGATGTACAGCACGCCGCTGATCAATCTGCACTTCTGGCTGGCGACCATCGGCACGGTGCTCTACATCGCTTCGATGTGGGTCAACGGCATCACCCAGGGCCTGATGTGGCGGGCGATCAACGAGGACGGCACGCTGACCTATTCGTTCGTCGAAGCGCTACAGGCCAGTCATCCGGGGTTTATCGTGCGCTTTGCCGGCGGGGTGTTCTTCCTCACCGGGATGTTGTTGATGGCTTACAACGTGTGGCGCACGGTGCGGGTGGCCGACATTTCACTGGCGCGCAGTGAAGCGCAGATCGCCTGAGGCAGGGAGTCGCGCGTGATGGAGATTTTCTTTGATGTATTGGGCGTGATGTTTCTTTGGCTGGCGGTGGAGTACTGCTTGCGGCGGGAGACGGCGGACAGTCTGGATGAAGCGAGCATGGTGCCGTTTGCCGATGACCCCGAGGTGGCGCGGCGGGTTGAACGGGCTACCGGGAAAACCGTGAAAGCGGTGGCGCCGGAAGACGCCAAACCAGGCTGGATCAATCTTGAAATGTGAGAGGAATCAGTAGCGGAGGGGCCTCCCCTCCGCTGCCTGCACATTTTGCTCTGACAGTCCGCCTCCGACAAACGGTAGATTTTTCGTATTTTCCCTGTCAGATCTGACAGTAGGCAGGTGGCAGGTTTGTCTTTATGTTGCTAACGAGACGGCACTCATAGCGCATCGTTTTCCAACGTGCTGCCAAACACTGCCACATGACCATCGGTATTGACCAGTCAGAACCAGGGAGCACCAAGATGAGAAACGCCCTCCTTTCATTGCTCCTTGTAACACTATTAGGCTGCTCACCCATCGCCACCCAGTCACCGGTCGAGCAAGGTGTCAGCAATAGTCCAAACGTAGCAATGACAGGTCCGCAAGTGGTCGAGCTATTGAACCAGCTCTACAACTCCAAATTCGTGAACTGCCATGAGTCAGCCAATCAACCGGCTTTTCTCTGTTCCGGGATCATTCTTCGAGTCACGGACAAGCAGCCTGGCGAAACGCATCACGTATGGAACCCAAGCCCAACCTCAGTCAAGAACGGCGGAGTATCGTTTTCCTTCCTCAGGGCAGACTCGAAATTCGGCCGTCTGGCCTGGGGCAAAGGCAATGGATTAATGTTGTACCCCATCTTCGGTGCGCCGCAAGACAAGGTCGATCTGGACGTTTTGTGCTCCTTTCCCATCGATGGCTGGACCTGGAACCGCACCACCCCCTGTGGTCCACACGCCTCTTTTCCCGCGACAAGCCAGCGTTGCCGAAGTGCGGGTGTGACCACCGCCGAGCAATGGAAAAGCGTTTGGGATAACTCGCCCAACAGTCATCACATTCGACAATGTGGCTTCGACGTTTCCGAGGCAACTGGAAGGCCGGCTGCAGCGGCTTTTTACCAATCGGTACGAGCCCGCACAATGTTGAGCCAAGTGTCTGCACATTTCTCCGAACAGAATGAAATCGTGATCAAGACCTGGCCACAGAACCTGCAAAACACCTTGCCTCTGATGGCCTTCTTTTATATCGCCGGAGGGGACAATGCCGGGTTATCTCAAGCCCGAGACAATCAGAAGGATTTCTATGATTCCACTACTTCCAGAATCTGGGTGCCGGTGATCCGTCTGTATCCCCCATCCACATCAGCCCACGATGCAACATTCCAGTACGTTGACACGGATCAGTTGATCAAACCCTGATTCAGCCCGTGCTGCTCACCGTGCCTGCACTGCAAACGCAGCCAGTAGCGTCACCGCCAGATTGGCCTCGTCACGTGTGCAGGACTGGACCAAGCGAGGGCGATGGTGCTAGCCGCGTTCACGCGGTATCAGACTCTGCAATTGCAGCGCCAGAAAATTTGCATCAAATACAAACGTGTCGGGATCCTTCAACCCATTGGTCTTGCGCCACTGCCACTCACCGTCTGCCAATCCCACCAGGGAAATACTGCCGTAACGTGCCGCCGTAAGGCCCATCACCGCCAGGGAAATCTGCCCCGCGCTGCCCATCACATCCGGCACGAACTCTACCGGTTTGCCGGCAATCACGATGCTCAGCTTTTCCGTCTTGAAGGTCGAGGTTTCCACCGGCGTGCTCGGCCCGAACGCGACATACGTCTCACGGCTGACTTCCAGCAGATTGGGCATTTGTACCGGCGCAAGCCATTGCTCAATGTTGCCGAACAACTCGATGATCCGGGCGGCCCACGCCGCCGACTGGGTCTCGAACAGTTGGGCCTTGTGCGCTTCGCTCTCGGCATAGCGGCGAAGCATATCGCCCAGTTGTTGTACGTCGTCCATTGTTGCACTCCTCGGCTCAAAGCCTGCGAACTCCGATAGTGGCAGATCAACGTGCTGGCGTACGGTTAACCACCGATTCAAGCTCCGCATACGCTTAATCCAGACGAACGGTAGGATTTGCCCCCTCCACCTGTCAGATCTGACAGTAGGCAGCCAGCGACAGAGGGTTTTAGATAAACCCTCGAGTTGCTTGAGTTCCGGAGAAGCCGCATGACCGTCGATAACGGTAAAACACAACCCCAAGACATCGCCCCTGTGATAATTCCAGGCTGGGTTACAGCCATACAACATCCGGAAAAGCCACATGGCGGAGTTCCCCTGTCGTTGCACAACAGTGGCTTTCTCCAACTGCTAATCGATCCATGGCTCAACCATAGCGCCTATGACGACGCAGGCATATTGCTCGGAACCTCGGATGTCGCGGTGATCAACAAGGTTACCCAGCCGGGCGAGGAGAATCAGCGGTTCAACATGTATCTACCTGCCGCACTATTGAAAAACGACATCAACCTGGTACGCCTGCAAGTGACCCGAGTCGGTCAGGATCCCGAAACTTCGGAGGCGCTGAAAGTGCTCTATTACACCCCGCGCCCCGGTGACCAGATTTCGGGGGGTGGAGACAATCCCAATCTGATCATGAGCCTTCCGGCCGATGTCATCACCGACGGCATCGATGCCGGCCGCGCAGAAAAGGGCGTGGATGTGACTCTGCGTTACATCCATATGCGCGAGCGGGACATCATTACGCTTTATTGCGATAGCCTGGAAAAAGAGCATGTCGTCAGCGCGGCGCAAGCAGCGGCAGGCAGCGTGGTATTGAAACTGGTCGCCATCGACTTCTGGCAGGACAACCCCAAATTCGCCATGCGTTTCAGAGTCACCGATCAACTCGGCAACTCTTCCGGCCCCCAAGCCATCTGGTCAAAAACCACGTTGATCGATGTGCACTTACGCCGACAACCGGAGCTCGATCTGATCAGGCCCAAGGTACTGGAAGCGAAAGAGTCCGGCGGCACGCTACTGAACTTCATCAAGGATTTTTATGAAGCCAAGTTCGCCACGGCAGAAGTCAACTACACAGGCTCCGACACAGGGCAAACGGTAAAAGTCCAATGGCTCGGACGCAACTTCACCTACACCACTGAGGTGCAGACTGTAAAAACACCTGGGGAAACGTTGCATTTCCAGATTCCGCGCCTGGAGATCATCGACACTATGGGGGGCGGTGGTCGGGCAGAAGTAACCTACACGGTCAGATTGCCCGGCACTACCGATGACAAGCCCTCTCGCGATCTGAATCTGGCATTCACCGAGCAGAAGCACCTTCTAGGGCAACCCACGATCAATACGGACAGAACCAATTTAAGGGTTTACTACCCGACACTTGAAGCTCCCTACAGAGTGCGTATGGCGTTGCATGGTGTGACCACCCGCTATAGCGACGAGGTGGACATCGTCAACGAGTCTTACACCAACTTCCCGATTCCAGCGGCGTGGATCACAGAGAACCGCGGCAAAGACGTGATGTTCAACTACACGCTCAAACGTACCGGGACCAGTGAGCCACTGATCTTTTCATGGTGCCTCAGGGTGAGGCTCTAGCGAGTTACGAGGCAGGGCAACCGCAATCAAACCGACATTTCTCATTACCCTGAACGGTGAAGAGCAAATCATCATGCGCCAAATAATCGGTTTCATATTAATCGCTGTGTTGTTCGGTTGTTCCCAAGACACCCGGCAACTGCCGGCGCCCACCATTACCAATATAGTCCAGAGCATTGATGGGCCTGCCATTGCCGCACGCCTTTCAACCCTGTACGACCGCAAGTACGCGAACTGCAACAACTCAAACTCTCAACCTGCGTTTCTCTGTTCAGGCGTCATAATCAGAGTCACCGTCAAGGATCCTGACAACAAATATAAAGTCTGGGAACCGAGCCCGACTTCGGTAAAACAGGGCATGGTGACATTTTCCTATCTGCGAGCAGACTCCAACATCGCACGCTTCGCTTATGGTTATAACAACGGCTACATACTCTTTCCGATATTCGAAGCGCCCACAGACAAGCTTGATCAACAAATACTGTGCTCTTACCCGTACGACGCTTGGAGTCACACTCGTGGCAATACCCCTTGTGCAGCACACGCGAGCTATCCAGCGCAAAGCCAGCTATGCCAAAACGCGGGCGTGACCACCGCAGAACAATGGTACGAAGTCTGGAAAGTGCCCGGCGGCAGCCCCAATCAACGGCAATGCGGCTTTGACGTCAGGGATGAACGCAATGCATTGGCCGGCCCGGCGTTCTATCAATCCATACGCGCCAGAGGGCTGCCCAATCCGCGCAACGAGAATCACAACGAAATCCAGATCAAGACCTGGTGCGACCCCACCAGCGCCAACCCTGCCACTTCATGTAAACAGTCCTTCCCTGCCAACAGGTTTCCGATCATGGCGTTCTTCTACTTAAACGGCAGCGCGGGCCTGGCGGACGCCCAGTACAACCAGCGTGATTTCTATAACTCGACCAATCCGAAAGTCATCGTACCGATCATTCGTCTGACGCTTGCCAGTAGTGGCACGATTTTTACTTACATACAGGCCGATCAGGTGATCCTCCAGTAAGCCCATTCCAACTTTAGTTGAAGGAAAAGGAAATCATCATGTACAAAATAGTCGCATTCTTGCTGATCGGTTTGTTGACGGCATGCTCACAGCCTGCATCGCAATCGCCTGATGTAATCGACGCGAGCGCAGTGCAAAGCCAGAGAATGGATGGTCCGGCTACCGCCACTTATCTCACGACGCTCTACGCCCGCAAGTTCCCCAATTGCAACAAAGTGGATTCGCAACCTGCCTTTCTATGTTCAGGGGTGATGATCAGGGTTACGGAAAAAGACCCGAACAATACTTATAAAGTCTGGGATCCGAGTCCCACCTCGGTAAAAAATGGCGGAGTCAACTTCTCCTATCTGCGTGCTGATAGCAACTTCAGCAAAATGGCCTGGGGCAACGCCAATGGCTACATGCTGTATCCGATATTGGAAAGGCTTGCCGGCACTGACCAGTTAGCAGTGCTATGTGCGTATCCCATGGACTCTTATGGATGGTATCGCAGTGCAACCGCCGTTTGCGTTGCTCACCCTTCTTACCCGAAGAGTGGCCACTGCCAGGATGCAAACATAACCACCGGCGAGCAATTCAAAGCGGCTTGGGATGGCGCTCCTGGCGATCAAAACCGGCGTCAATGCGACTTTGATGTCAGAGACGAACGCAACATGCTCGCCGGCCCGGCGTTTTATCAATCGCTGCGCGCCAAGAGCTTGTTAGGGCAAACAGGCTTCGCCCAATGGAACGACATACTTATCAAAACCTGGCCTGCCGGCAAGCAAAACACCTTCCCCATCCTGGCGTTCTTCTACCTCGGTTCGAGCACCGATCCCAAGCAGCTCGCCGATGCGAAATACAACCAACGGGATTTTTATAACTCGACCAGTGCGAAGGTGATCGTTCCCATCATTCGCGTGGAGTTGGCCGCCAGCGCGACCGGTACAGCGACGTTCACCTACTCCGCAGCAGACCAGGAAATCAGATAATGAGCACTGTTCGCACAATCTCTACAACGTTCGCAATGGCTGCCATCGGCCTGACGGCACTGTTGAGCTGGCCGGCTCATGCGCAGCCAAAATCGGACGACCCGGATAGCTTCATTCTGACGGTCGAGCGCTGCGTAAAATACATTCAGAGCGCGCATTGGGTGTATCGGGAATATGAATGGACTTTTTCCATCACACCCACACCTTGTGCCAGGAAAACCCTCCCGGAAGCCACGCCTTTTATTTGGGATGAGTTGACACGTGATTATTCCAACAGCCGCTATTGGCAAAATACCCACGGCATGCGCCACCAACTGATTTGCCACTTGGCGATCGCGCGCGATAAACCCGAATGGAATCTCGAGCCGTGGCGTCCGGATGTCGGATATGCCAAGACACTCGCCGCCGGTTGCAATCACGTCATCCCGTTACCTGAGCCTGCACCATGACACTTGCGTAAAACTTCATCGTTACAGTTATTTTGCTGCTGGCATCCATCCTTTAACCCAAGGAAACTCGGTGCAGGCCTGTCTTCACTCGCGTCAGGCCATTGCCCGAGGAACTTCAATGCGCACCATCGGCCTGATCGGCGGCATGAGCTGGGAATCCAGCGCCGAATACTATCGACTCGTCAATCAGCAAGTCCGTGATCGTCTCGGCCCGCTCCGCTCGGCGCAAATGCTGATGTACAGCGTCGACTTCGGCCCTGTCGAACAGGCCCAGCACGCCGGGCGCTGGGACGATGCGGCGGCGATTCTGGTCGATGCCGCGCGCAGGCTCGAAGCCGGCGGCGCTGATTGTGTGGTGCTGTGTACCAACACCATGCACAAGGTTGCCGAGCAGATTCAGGCGGCAATCAGCATTCCGTTCTTGCACATTGCCGAACCAGCCGCACAGGCGGCTCTGAACATAGATGCACGCACGGTCGGATTGCTCGGCACCGCGTTCACTATGGAACAGGATTTCCTCAAGCGACGCCTGGTCGCCAAGGGTTTGACCGTGTTAGTGCCGGACGAGGCCGAGCGTAATGAAGTCCATCGGATCATCTACGACGAACTCTGCGTCGGCGTGATCAGCGATCAGTCGCGACAAATCTATCAGCGGGTCATTGAATCCCTGACCGCACGCGGCGCGCAGGCGATCATCCTCGGCTGTACGGAAATTGGCATGTTGATCAAACCCGAACACAGCGCCCTGCCCCTGCTCGACACCACCGAACTGCATGCACAGTCGGCGGTGACGTTCGCCCTGGGCGACTGACTCAGGTTTTCGGACGACTGCGCAGACGGGCCATGCTCAGGGTGTCGACCCATTGCCCATCCCGCACGGCGTAGTCGCGGAACAGGCCTTCTTCCTCGAAACCGAACTTGCGGTAGAGGCCGATGGCCGCTTCGTTATCGGCATACACGGTGAGTTCGACGCGGTGCAGATTCATCCAGTTGTCGGCAACCTCCAGCGCCGCCGCCAACAGCGTCGAGCCCACGCCTTTGCCCTGCCACGCCACGGCGACGCCCATACCGAAACTGCCGGCATGCGCCCGGCGCATCCGTGAATGAGCCTCCAGCCCCAGATTGCCGATCACCACACCCTGATGCAGCGCAACCAGCTTCACCGCCCGTTCGTTGTCCGCCAGCAGGCGCTGGCGCCAGACCTCAACGGACTGAAACGGCATCTGCAGCACCTGACGCGCCACAGCTGGATCGTTGTACAGCGCAGTGATGCCCTCAATGTGCGATTCGTTGAAACGCTCGAGGTGGATGGCGGGGTTGTGGTCTGGCATGGCGGATCCTTCCTGGATCGATGTGTGGCTGACCACTCTAAACCGATAAACCGCTGTCTGGCGAATATCAAAATGTGGCATCCAGCCTGATGGCGACAGCCGTTTGTCAGCGACATGTTCAGTGACTGACACCGCACCTTCACGAGCAGGCTCGCCGGCGTAAAAGCCCTGAAGCGAGTCCGGCTATACAACCGCTCGTCAGAAACCCGCCCACACCTGTCAGATCTGACAGTAGGCAAACGTCCCGCTCAGGTGTTTGATCAAACCATCCCGGCAGTCCCGCGTATCAGGCCGCCCGACAAAGGAAGGTGCTTTCATGACAAACGATAAAGTGAACAACGCAGTGCTAGCGCTCTATCCCGGTCAAATCGACGGTGCGACCACAAATGTAATCAGCGACCCGACGCCGCCGCCAGATGTGCCCGTGCAAGGTGTGCCGTTGAACCTGTTCCTCCCCGTGCTCAATCTCAACGGAGTGCTGGCGGGCGCAGTGAAACTGCGCATCGATCCACCGCCGGTCGACAGCAGCGACGACATCAATGCCATCTCCTTCTGGCTCAACGGAAAAGAAATCCAGAGCACAACGGTCACCCCCGAAAATCGCAACAAACAGTTTTTATTTGATGTATTCCAGACCGACTTGCTGGACAACGTCGTCAACAAGATCCTCTATAAAACGCACCGCCCCAGCGGCAACACCGGGACTTCCACAGAGCTATGGGTGCTGTACAGCGACACCCTGCCCGGTGGCAACGATGTGCCGGAAGACGATGGCGATGAACACCCTGACCTTGAACTCAACTTTCCACCCGAACTTGGCGATCCACCACGAATTGGCAAGGATGAAGTCGAGAAAGGCGTCACCCTTACTGTCGACTATCCATACACGAAGGCCTACGACCGGATCACCCTGGAGATCCGCCGCGAGCGGTTCTCTTTCACCGTCAAACCGGCGGATGTTGGCAAACCTGTTCCTCTGTTCATTGATTCAGACAAGTTTCAACTGGTCGGCAGTCTGGATGCCTGCCCGTTCTCCTACACCGTGGTCGATCAACTGCTCAATGCTACTCACAAGCGACGCTGGTCGAAGATCAGTCGAGCGGACATCAACCTTACCCAGTTGATTCTGGACAAGGCGATCCTGCGTGAAGTCATTGATGACGACATGGATGTGCCCGAGATCGTAGATCTGGACAAGATCCTCGGGGATTCACTATTGGTAGTGGTACCCCCCAAAGCAGGTATCCATAAAAAGGGCGATGAAGTTGTGGCGATGTATCGGGCCACCCAGCCCGATGCGCAATGGGAGCTGAATGGAATATTCGAAGAAAACTTCGGCGTGTTGCTGCCCTGCGTTATGAAACTGGAAAAAAGCAAAGTCGTTTCGGGCAGCAAGATTCAAGTAACGTACCAGCTCAAACGCAACGGCGAAGTCATTGGCGATTCAAGAGTGGCCAAGGCTGATGTGATTGGCGGCACAGTCGGTGATGACAAACCGGTGATCTCACTGATCACCGGATCGCCGAGTGGAGAGGAAATTCCTGATGGCAGCGACACTGTGGAAACCGCTGTCACGCTAACCGGCGTCGCGAAAAAAGGGGAAAAAGTCGAGGTGTTCAGCGGGCAGGTGTCCCACGGCAAACCCGATGTCGATGGCGTCACCGGTCTCTGGACGCTGCTCATTCCGGGGCTGGACGAGACAACATACGTTTTCGTGGCGAAGGAGTTGTATGGAGCGGGACAGAGTTCCGATGCCTATACGATTAATGTAGTGAGCATGCAGCCGCCGGTGCTGTTGGCACCGGCCGTCAATCCGATCGATGTGCTGGCTTACGAGCAAGGCGTCACCTTGCGCGTCGCGTTTGCGCAAGCATTGCCTGGGCAACAAGCGCAGCTCAAGGAGCGTGATCCGTTGCCGGGGAGTGAGCCTTTTCCAGTAGTAGCTCTCGACCCGAGTAAGCAGGCTGACTTTGCGCTCGGGTCAGCGTTTCTCGTGGGGCGCCGGGGAAGCAGTAGAGGGTTTTATTGGACGTTGATCAGTGGTGGCAAGCCGGTTGGCGATTCGCCGGATTTGACGTTGGCAATTAATGCCATTGCCGAGAATGATCCACGGTTGCCGACGCCGAATATTGCCGGGGAGACTGGTGAGGTACTGGAAACGAATGAACTTGAATCCAACGCTCGGATTCTTTCGGCGAAATGGCCTTTGCAGAAGCCGGGGCAACGTTTCTGGGTAGCATTTGAAGGTTTTGACCAAAACGGTAACCCGGTCACAAACCATATTCGTAAAGGGGAGCCAAACGAGTCTGCCGATGGGTTTTCGTTGGAAGCCCCAGTTACATGGTTAAAAGGTCTCAAGAGCGAGACTAATCTCAAGGTTAATTGCTCCGTCAGCCTCGATGGAAGTACCACTAGCGATAAGACTGTAACTTTCCCCGGACGTGTTTATACAGTCCATGGCGGTTTTGATGATCTGACTACATTTACCAACCATAACTGGAACGGATGGAACAATCGTGACCCTGCTCATCCTGTTTCCATTGTTTCATCTGGTGGAGAGTATTATGCCGTTTCATCGGCGGGTTCCGATGGTGCCCAGAGGGGTTTCACGATAATAAAGACCTTCTCAAAACTGGAAGCAGGAGAAACTTATACATTTAGCTTTGATTACAAATGCGCCAACCCCGTAATATTTGAAGCCAGAGGCCAAACCAGCCTAATCCATTTACCAGCAACTAATCAGTGGAACAATCACGCTTCCACATTCATCATGCAAAGTAACGTTCCACAAGCTCCACTCCCCCAGTTTTATATCATTGTTATGGGGCAGCCATTCAACCAAAGTGTTAGCCTGGACAACCTTCGATTGAGGAAAATTTCGTAAACCATCAGTTCGAGCTTTTTTCGAAATTGCCGGAATTAGTTGTTCAGAAGGAGGTTTACTAGGAATAAGTCGCTACAGCGTCGATTATAGTTCCGTGTTAACACGCAGTGTCGACTACATAACCTTGCGCCGACACCTACAGCTACATCAGAATCCGCCGGATTGTACGCATTGGGCGGGTTCTATTGTTGGTGGATCACTTAACTTTTCAGTGATCGGGTTTAGCAGCCCGGGTTATCTCTAGACGCACAAGTCCCTTTGCCGTTTTGGCGGCTGCGCGTGGGGCACTTCGGTGCGGCAGGTTCTAGAGTCCTGGTCTGCTAACCGCGCACAGGTGCCTTCTCCAATCCAGGCGGGAGTGAGCTTGCGAACTCCCACTTTGCGTTGTGCTCAGACACAGCTCTTCCATTCATCCTCTTTCCCTCTGGGAGCCGGCTTGCCAGCGATGGCGTTGGGTCAGTCGGTATCGTTGTCAGGTTTCAATCCGCTTTCGCGAGCAGGCTCACTCCTACAGGGGAATGCATCAGGGCTGGAACCATTCGTGGCGTTCGTGGAAGGTGTGGTGAATGAGGTCGGTCAGGGTTTGGACTTCGCTGATATTTTGTGAGTCCGCGTTGACCGCCAGCCATGCCTGTAACCGCATCGGTTCCTCGAACAGCCCCGGCAGTGCGATCAGACCTCGATCAAACCGGCTCATATACGCCGGCAACAACCCAATGCAAGCGCTGCAACGAATCATCTCCAGCATCAACTCATAAGACTGCATCTGCACCACCCCGGCCAACCGCTGTTCAACCAACTCATTCCACGGACGAAAGCTGTCGATCTGCCGGTCGTGCTGCCATTGCACCAGCATGAAGTCGGCGAGGTCATCGGGCGTGTCCGGCCGTGCAGTGACGCGGGAGTAGCGTTTGGCGATGTGTGGCAGGTAATCGAGGCGTGCCAGCGCTTGCGGTTCGCTGGTGGCGAAGGTCGGGCCGGGGTGCGGGGTTTCGCCGTGGGCGAGCCAGAGGACGATGTCGGCGCTGACCGCACGCAGCGACAGTTCGCTGTCCAGCGCGATGATTTCCAGGCGCACGCTGGCGTTGCGCCGCAGCAGTGCGATGAGATCGCGGCCGAGGATGTCGTGGAGGATCGATTCGGCGACGGCGAGGCGAATCAATGGTTGTTCGATCACCGGCAGTTTGCGTTCGTTGGCCAGCGCCACCAGTTTGGCCTGTAGCTGTTGGCCTTCGCGGGTGAGGCTCAAGGCGCTGCCCTGAAAGCTGAACAGGGTGTGTTGCAGTTCTTGTTCGAGCTGGGCCAGTTGTTTGCGCAACAAGGTCGCGCGCACGTTGAGGCTGCGCGCGGCTTGCATGAAGCAACCGCAGCGGGCGCTGACGAGGAAGTATTGCGCGACTTCGCTGTCGATGGTGGCGGCGTGTGCGAGCCACGGTTCGCTGTGGTCGTGCGGCCAGTGGTAATCGTGGTTGCCCTGTCGTCCTGCGGGTTCGGTGAATGACATCGATGACTCCCTGTCGATCTTTGTATTTGTCGTTACGCAATTCCCCTGTAGGAGTGAGCCTGCTCGCGATAGCGGTGTGTCAGTCGACATTTCTTAACCTGACACACCGCTATCGCGAGCAGGCTCACTCCTACAGGGGGTTTGTGGTGAAGGTGAAATCAGTGTTTTTCCTCGAGGACTTTGTTGAGCTCGGCGCCGTCGATGCTCAGCGTCGCGGTGTTGAGCATGCCGTCCAGATACGCCTGGGCAATTTGCTCCTGCCGCTGCGCACGCAAGGCCTGGGTCAGTTGATCGCGCAGTTCATCAAGAGTTGCGGCGCGCGCCGGTTGTTGTTCGGTGAGTTTGATCACGTGGAACCCAGCGGCGCTTTGGACGGGATCAGAGACTGCGCCAACCTTGAGCCGCGCCACGGCGCCACGCACCTCCGGAACCAGTTGCTGCAACGGTTGCAGGCCACTATCACCGCCGCGTTCAGCGGTGACGCGATCCTGCGAATACTGCGTCGCCAGTGCAGCAAATTCCGCCGGTGTCGCCTGCGCTTTCTTGCTCAGCTCGGTGGCCTGCTTGCGCACAGCCTCAAGACCTTGCGGATCATTCACCCCAAGGAAAATCTGGCTGACCCGATACAACGCCGGCGTCTGCCAATTCGCCTTGCCGGCGTCATAGGCCTGCTGCAATTCAGCCGCACTCGGATAATCCGCCGGCACCTGGCTGACCGAACGCAAGTAATCACGGAACACGATCTGCTCAGTCGCTGCCCGGGTCTGCCGCGCAACCTCGGGACGCTGCGCCCAGCCCTGCGCATCGGCCTGCTCAAGCACCGCTTTCTCGGCCAGACGCGTGCGAATCCAGCGCTCCAGCGCCTCACGATTGCCGCGCAATTGTTCGCGGGTTTCCGGCGGAACTGTAGCCAGCAACGCCTGAAGTTCCGCAGGGGTTACCTGCTGATTACCCAACCGCGCCACCGCCGGCCCCGTTGCAACCGCCGCTACGGACGACGATTGCTGGGCGGCGACCGGGTCACTGCCCGGCCGCACCACCAGCGCCACGGCCACCACCAGCAGCGCCACTGCCGCAGCGCTGATCACCATGGCTGGCTTCTTCACAGCGCGACTTCCTCTTGCTCGGCGACAGCCGCTTTAGAAGTGGATGCTTGCGCTGCCTGAGTGAAATCACGCAGATAAACGATGAACTCCTGCAGCAGGCGATCCCACAATTCCAGGTTGCCGCGCAGGTGATCGTTGCTCACGCCCGCCGCCACGACCACATCCATTTCCATCACCAGAAACTCGCCCTGCAACGACAACCGCGCAAAACGACGGCTCGCGTTCCACTGCTCGGCCACACCCTGTGGCAACTCACCCTGCACCCGCAGCGCACAGCTGAAAGTGAAATCGACGTAGCTGCCCTGCTCCACCGCCGGATTACCAAAACGCACGGCGTAACCAATGCCCTGGCTAGCGCTGAGCAACTGGACGATGCCGTTCTGCTCGGTTTCGTTGACGCGATAACCGGCCGCTTGCAGGACTTCGGTCAGGGATTTTGGCGATACGTGGCTGATCAATTGAGTCATTGTTTCTTCCTTGTTTGTCAGTGCGTGAGCGCGGCTTGCGGCGCGTCGAATTGAGTCTTGTAAAGGTCGTCGCCAAACCCCTGAGCCAGTTCATCGAACTTGACCCGGGCGCTGCCCGCGAAGGGCTGGCGGATCTTCATCACCTCGGCCACGTCGATGTTTTCGTAGGCAGTGAGGATCTGCTTGGCGACGCCGTACATCTGCTGATTCTTGACTGAACATTGCTGCACTTGTGTGTCACGTTCAGTCAATTGCGCTTGAAGCTTAGACCGTTCTGCCTCTTTGGCTCGGGCCATGACCAGCAACTCGTCATAGGCCTTTTTGAACTTGCCGGTCTGCTCGGCGCTGGCCGCTACCTGTGCCTGCGCCTGGCTGTGCAGGCTCTGCTGCTGCCCGGCCAGTTGCTCAGCGACGCCTTTGGCCCTGGCCAGTTCAGCGACCAATTGCTTGATTTGCGCCTGCGCAGCCTTGGCTTCGTTTTGCGCCGCCAGTTGCGCGGCGCTGGCCTGGGCCTGCTGACTTTGCAGGGCCTGCAACTGTTGCGTGGTGCTGCGCAATTGCGTGCGCAGGCGCTCTTCCATGCCTTCGGCATTCACCCCGGTGGCAATCAACAGCCCGAGCCCGAGCAACACAAATCGCGTTTTCATAACCCTCTCCCGGCGCCTTAGAAGCGCGTGTTGATCTCAAGCTGCAAGACGTCGATGTCGAATGGCGCGCCGTACACCGCTTCCGTACTCATCCAGCGACCGGTCGCGTAAACGTTCTTCGCCAGACCATAGTTGCCGCCGATGAAATAACCCTTGGCGTTGGTGCCGCCGAGGTGGAACGACGAGTCGTTGAAGCCGTCCGGCAAGGCATCCGGCTGGATGTACTTGTAGCCAGCGAACATGTTCCAGTCGCCCTGCTTTTTCAGGTCCAGCGCGCTGCCGAGGGTGAACTGCACCATCCACGCATTGGCGCCGCTTTCGATATCGCCGTTGCTGTCGAGGTTGTTGACGATCTGCCCGGCCGAACGCTTGCGCATGTCGCCCTCGTCGTACGCGAGGTTGTGGATGTAGTTGCCCTGGCTGCGCAGTTTGAAATCTTCTGGCAGGTCGGCATCCCAGACCATGTTCAGATCAAGCAGATTGAATTCCGAAGCGAGGCCAACAAACTGCGGCTGCGGCGTGGTGGTCGGGTTGAGCGGGTTCGGCGTGATGTCGCGCAGCAGGAACACGCTGTTGCCCTTCTGCATGAACGCCGCGCGGCTGCCATCGCTGTCACAGCCCGGTGCGCCGGCCCACGGTTCGCAGGGGCTGGAGCGCTGGCCTTGAATGTCGTCGAAGCGGTAGTAAGCCAGTGCGCCTTTCAAGCGGTTGTTGCTGTTGATTGCCCACTTGGCGCCGATCTGCGCGCCGTACAGCCACTTGTTGTCGCTCTCTTCCTTGTCGAAGCCGTTGCTGCTGGCGGTGTCGTTGGTGTAATCCACCGGGAACGCACCGACGGTGCCGAACACGCCCCAATCGCGGTTGAGTTTGTGGTCGAAAATCGCTGCCACACCGTCGAAGTTCAAGTCGTTGGAATAGAGCATGTCGGTGGACATGAACGGGTTGGCGAAACGCCCGCCGGTCAGGGTCAACTCATCGGTCGGCTTCCAGTTCAGGTAACCCTGATCGAGCCAGATGTCCTTTTTGGCGAAACCGCCGCCGAGGCTTTGTGTGGTCGATACCGGGTTGTTGTCCGAGCCGGTGCCGATGCGAATGCCGGCAGTCCATTGCGGCGAGATCTCGGCTTTCATGCCCAGCCGTGCGCGGATGCGGAACTGGTTGGTGCGGTCTTCGCGGGTGTTGAGCAGTGGCGGCAGATTGGTGCTGCTGTTCGGGTTAACGTCGTACGGGCCATTGTTGTTGAGCTTGGCGAAGTCGACGATCTCGTTGCTGTTGCTGTCAGAGTAGTAGCGCGATTCATCACGCAGGCGAATGTCGCCGTCGAAACTGATGCGCGCCGCCCATTCCGGGAAGCTGTTGGGCGCGGCCCAGTTTTCCTGTTTGGCGGTGGCCATGACTTCGGCTTTGACCTGGTCGCGGATCTGGTCGCGCACCGCGGCCGGCACGTATTGCACACGCACGTCACCCGGCGCAGCGACCGGCCCGGCCGCGACCGCAGTGGATGCGGCGGCCTGTTTGGCCTGCGCCGCTTCGTTCTGCGCCTGAGCGATCAGCGCATCAGCCTTGTCCTGTTTCAGAATGCCCTGCTCGACCAGCAAGCGGATCAGATTGATCGTGGCGTTCTCCGAGGGCGCAGGCGCTGCCACGGCCTGACCGACCAGGGTCGCAATGACCATGCCGACCGCCAGGGACAATCGATTCACATTGGAAATCATCTGCACACAACTCCTTTTGGCAAAGCGTAAATAAGTGAATTAACCCGGACGCCGCCCTTGCAGGGACAGGCGCACAGGCAACGTGATGGAGGCCGGTGGCCGTTCGCTCAGCGCCGGCGCACCGCGTAACGCGGCCAGCACTTGCGTATCAATTTCGGGGTTACCGCTGGACTTGATCAGCTCGACCCGGGTGATTTCGCCGACGCCGCTCAGCCACACGTCGGCCTGCAGCGAGAACGCGAGGTTGCGCAGCTCAGGGTTTTCGCGCAGCAAACGCTGGAAGGTGAACGCCAGAAACTGGCTGTACGTGCCCGTGCCCAAACGCCCGCCACCGGTCCCGGCCATGCCGCCGCCCTTGCCCGCGCCGATGTTGAAGGCGTCGTTGCCGCTTTGAGCGTCACCGTCCATTTGCATCGGGTTGACCAGATCGTCCGCCGGCGATGGCGGTGCTTCTTCTTCGGGCTTGACCTCTTCTGGCTCGGGCGTTGGCTCGGGCTCGACGACTTTTTCTTCGACCGGGGTTTCCGGCTCCGGCGGTTTTTCTGGCGGCGGAGGTGGCGGCGGTGGCAACGGAATGATCGTTGGCACCTTCGGCGCTTCGCGGCGGATGCCGCTCATGTCGTTGGCCCACTGCCAGAGGAACCACGCAGCGAGCGCGCCGATGAGCAATCCGGCGCCCCACTTCGCATAACGCAGCGCTGGCTTTTTCACCGGCAGCGGCTCGATCGGGAGTTGTGCGGTCATGACTCAGCCCTGACTCGGTTTGCCGGTGACGAGACCGACCTGGGACAGTTCGAGCCGGCGCAACAGATCCAGCACTTCGATGACTTTCTGGTATTGCACGGTCGCATCGCCGCGCACGATCACCGGGAAATCCGGGCTCTGCGCCTTCTCGATGCGCAGGCGTTCTTCCAGCTCGGCCAGTGTCACCGGGTAGGCGTCGAGAAACACCTGGCCGCCGTCGTTGACCGAAATCGCCTTGGTCTTGGCCTCGGACAGCGACACCGAAGCGCTGGCCTTGGGCAGGTTGATCTGGATCCCCGAGACCTGCGCGGTGGCGGTGAGGATGAACATCACCAGCACCACCATCAGCACGTCGACCAGGGGCGTGATGTTGATGCTGTCCACCGCGGCATCGTCATCATCGTCGTGGGAGGCATTTACAGAAGCCATGTCAGTGCTCCTCAGGCCGGTACGGAGTGGTTGGCGTGATGGCCGCGATGCGACGCTTCACTGAACTGGCTCTCGCCGTGCATCTCCGCCAGCCGGGTGATGAACTCGTCGACGAATACGCGCATGTCGGCACTGACTTCCTTGTTGCGGGTGATCAGGCGGTTGTAGCCAAACAACGCCGGGATCGCGACGAACAGGCCCATTGCCGTGGCGAGCAAAGCAGCAGCCATACCGGGAGCGATGGCGTTGATGTTGACGTCGCCGGCCATCGCGGTGCCGAGGAACACCACCATGATCCCCAACACCGTGCCGAGCAGGCCGATGTACGGGCCGCCGGCGATGGCGTTGGACAGGGTCGAGAGTTTCGAACTCAGTTGCTGGTTTTCCCGGGTACGTACGCCGTCCATGGAGCAGCGGATCGCTTCGATGGTGGCCGCTGACACCGACGAGGTATCGGCGCCCTGCTCGCGACGGGTGCGGATCTCTTTCACCGCTACCAGATACAGGCGCCACAGCGACGAATGCTGCAAACGCTGGGCGAGTTGCGCGTCGTCGGCGAACATCTCCAGACGCGTGCCGACCTTGGCGAACTGCACGCGGAAGTCTTCGTTGGCGGCAGTGACACGGCTGAGGCTGCGGTTCTTGCGCAGCATGATGATCCACGACTGGAACATCATCAGCACCAGCACGGCGATGATCACCCAGGCATCGATTGGCACGGCGTTGAGCAGGAAGCCGAGGCTGCCGAAACCGAAACCGGACTGTTCTTCGTCGACACCGTAAGCGACCAGTTTCGACTCGGCGCCTTGCGAGGTGGCATCGGCCAGCAGCAGTGCTGCCGGACGTGACACTTTCGACAGGCGCAATTCATCGATAGCGCCCACGAACGGCTGAAAAGGACCTTCGTGCACGTCAGCGCCGATGGCCATGACCGAGTTGAAGGCCGGCATCGCCTGGGCGAGCGTGGCGGCTTCGCGGCCATTGATGAACAGGGTCACTTTGGAACCTTCAGCAGTCAGCGCAACGTGCTGCCATTGGCCCGGATTCAGCGCTTGTGTGGCGACGGCGCGTTGGCCATCGATCTCCACAAACGGCACGCCTTGGTTCGCACCGATCAGCAAGCTGTTGGCGCCTTCGCGACGGGCGAGAATCAGTTGCTCGCCATTGGCCTGATCCAGACGCAGCCAGGCACTGAAGGTGAACGCACTGCCAGCGTTGTGCTGCAGCGATGGACTGGCCGGCAGCAACAGCGGCTGACCGCTGAACTGCAAGGCGCGCCCGACTACGCCGTCAATCGCCGCGCCGGTCGCGCTTTGTGCGGTATTACCGTAGGCGGTGGTGTCTTTGGCCGGGGTGCCAGTGGCGCCGTCAAAGTGATAGAGCGCGGTGTAATTAGGGTCGAAGGTCAGTTGGCCGTTGCCGGTGGCCGGCGCCTTCTGATTGCCGTAATACATCCAGATGTCCTGGCGCTGAGCGCCCTCGACATTCGGCACATCGACCCAGATCAGCGCCATGCCCATCAGCGCATCAAAACTTTCGATCTGGTGGTTGAGCACGGTCTTGTCATCGGCGGCGACAAAGCGCAGGTCCGCGCCGTCCTCTTTCACCCCATCGAAGGTGAAGTTGCCGGTGTGCAGGCGCACCAGCAGCGCAGTGCGGCCAAGAGCCTGATTGATCGCCGCGCCTTGTGGCGTGGTGTCGACGGCGATCTGTTTACGGTAGTGCCAGTCGTCCTGCCACCAGGCCTGAGCCGTGGCCGGGAGCACGAAGCCCAGGCAGATCAACAACGAAAGGAAGAGGCGCTGCATGAACGTGCTCCTTGTCAGAAAGTGGCTTGAAGGTTGAAGTGCAGGCGCGATTCCTGCTTCGAGGTGTTCGGCCCTTCGAGTAGCGGGTAGCCCCAGTCGAGGCTGCCGGACAGCCATTTGCTGAGGCTGGCGCGGGTGCCGAGGCCGACGCTGGCCAGGGCGTAATTGGCGTCCTGGTCCGGCAGTTCGTCGCGCAGATACAGTTGCGCGCCTTCGGCGAAGGCATAGAAACGCCAGTCCTGCATCCATGTGCCGGCGTACTTGGCCAGCGACGGCGTGCGCACTTCCTGGCTGAGCAGCAAGCCGTCATCGCCGGTGCGTTCGGCAGCCAGATAGCCACGCACCGAGGTCGCGCCGCCGGCGGAGAATTGTTCGTTGGAAACCAGTGGCCCCGAGGCCAACTGGAAAGCGGCTTTGCTTGCGCTCTGCCAGTCGCTGTCGAAGGTCCAGGTGTAATTCGTGTCGCCCTTGAGCACAGCGAAACTCGGCTTGGCGCGGTAGCGCTTGTAGTCGAAATCTTCGTCGGAACTGCCGTAGCCGAAAATGCTGCGGGTCGCGGCAACCAGACTCAGACCCAGGCCGAGCTGGCTTTTTTCGCTGTAGCGATAGCCGTTGTAGGCGAAGGTGAACGGTGCGTATTGCAGCGGGACTTTGTCGCTCTCACCGGACAGGGTCAGGCGTTCGTCGAAGTCCTTGAAGTCGATGCCGGCCGACAGCGAGTTCGACCAGTTGCCGCTCGATGGCAACGTGTAAATCGCCGAGACGCCATAGGAATGGCCCTTGCCCAACACGTTGCTGCCGCCGATGGTGGCGACGTTGCTATCGGACTGGTAACCGGAGAACTGCACGCTCCAGCGATCCGTCAGCGGCGCGGTATACGAACCCGACCAGACCTTGGCGTTGTCAGTGTCCTGCGGCGCGGTGAAGTAAGTCAGGTTGATGCTGTGGCCGAGTTGCCAGAGATTGTTGTAGCCGAGGCTGGTGACGGTGCGCAGCTTTTCGGTGTCGGCGCTGTAGTCGTTGTTGAGGCCGACGCTGGCGGTCCACGGGTTCTGGTCTTCCACCTGCAAATCGACGTCCATGGTGCCGGGGCGCTGGCCTTCGCGCACCAGCGGCATCACCTGGCGGCCCGGGGTTTTGTTCAGTTGCGCCAGTTCACCCTGAACCTTGGCGAAGTCCGGTACCTCGCCCTCCTTCAACGCCGGCACGTCGTCGCGGATATCGAGCGGCGAATAGTGTTTGGCGCCGACCACACGTACCCGGCCGACCTTGGTTTCGCTGACTTGCAGGTAGACGATGCCGTCGGCGACGGCTTGTTCCGGCAGCTCGACGAACACCGATTGATAGCCGCGTTGCTGATAGGCCTTCTGCAAGGCGTCCCGAGCACCTTCGATATCCGTGAGGGCTTTTTGCGGGCCGAGAAACGGGTACACCGCCTCTTCAATCGCGCGTGCATCGAGTACGGTGTTGCCGCGCACAAAGTACTCGTTGACGTCGACCAGACGCTGGGCTGCTGCGTTGCTGGCAGCCTCTTCGGCCAATGCCGGCTGCGCGCCCGCCGTCACCAGCAGCCAGCCCCACAGCGCCAGCCGTGACTTGAAAATCGGTTCCACACTACCCCCTGAATTCGCGATGACCTGTTGGCGTTTCGAACGCCGCGTGTATGGCTTCAATTGCTGGCTGTCGAGGCGCAGGCGTGTTTGCCCAGCCACGTGTGCAAAAGCGCGAAGTTCAACGAGAACTCGGGCATTTGCAGCAACGCGCCGCAGAACACTTCGCCGATGATTTTTTGAATGAGCAGCACCGCGCGCGGCTCGTTGAGCAACGTGGCGATGTCGCGACTGAGGGCGTTGAAGCTCCAGACTTTCTGGTTCAGGCCCAGGCCAACGAACCAGCGGAACAGCAGGTTGTAATTGAGCTGTTCATACAGTTGCTGTTCGCTGGGCACCGAATACAGCAGTTGCAGGAGCAGGATGTGCATCACCGTTTGCGCGGGTATCAACATGCCCGGCTCGGCATTGAGGTCGTGCAGGAGTTCGCGGTGGGCGTCGAACAAGTCGTCGATCTGCGGGCGCAGCAACACCAGCGAATGGCCCGGCGGAATGTAGCTGGAGACCTCTTTCAAGGCGCCCTGCCAGTCATCCTGCGAGACGATCCAGACCCACGGCGCGCCGTAGCGATATACCGAAACCGGCGTCTTGCGCGCGGCCTCGACGATCTTCGACAGGCGCTGATCGAGTTCCTGCA